>Ga0209489_100264_pt1 | contig 90171 bp, 35 predicted proteins | sample SiratrowhiteBW_FD_187527 | JGI IMG/M metagenome (GOLD analysis project Ga0209489, IMG submission 187527) | Root nodule microbial communities of legume samples collected from California, USA - Siratro white BW (SPAdes) (version 2) | ecosystem: Host-associated > Plants > Roots > Nodule | place...
GAATATGAAAGTTTGTTCAAAAAAACTTTTAAAAATAAATATTTTTAAACAATCTTATATTTGATTGGATAATGAAATAAATTATAAAAAAATAAAATGGTTATTTTAAAAATTATGGGAATACAAGAAACAAAAACCTAACATATGAAATAAAAATGTATTAAGGTTTGTTTGGCTTTTAGAGAGAAAAAAGAAGAATAAAATTAAGAAGAACTAAATTGAAAAAAAAAACAGGTAAGAAATAAAATTAAAAATCTAATTTATTAAAATAGAAATATACGAAAAATAGAGGAAAAAATATATCAATATTTAAGTAAACATAAATGAGAAAGTGTCTAATAAAGTCTACCAGTTTTAAAAATTACTTCTCTTCTTTTTCACTTTCATCAGACACCCTGTTCTATTTTAATCTTCAAAACCAAACGATTATTACTTTTTTTAAAAAAAATAAACAATATTCTAAATTAATTTTGCTAATTTTAGACTAAACATGAAAATGTCACTTCCCAGGTTCACATTTTCGAAAATGAATTTTTAATCCACCAAACAGACAATTTTTTTACACAGATAAACGCTTTACGAATTTAAAAGATTTGGATATCAAATTTTTGCAAATAAATAATAAATCTTTACTGCTTAATAATTATTGAAGCGTTACTAGTAACTATATTTTACTATTCAATTTCAATGATTATGTCTATATCTTAAGAGAAGGACGAAACAGATAAAATAAGGTAAAGATGAAATTTAATAAATTTTTCAATTTTTCAAAGAAATATAACTTTGAATAAATTCAAATAATTTATGATAAATTTGAAATTACCAGCTAATGATAACTGATTCTTTAATATGTATAATAAATTGGTTGAAAATTAGTTGTAAAGAAAGAGATGGATTAATAATAATCCGAATAAAAGAGAACTTTGCGATTTTGCTACATTTCTACTCATTGGATAAAATTGCGATTTTGCTACGTTGCCGTCATTTCACAATTATGGAGGTGCAGGAAGAAGCGTCTCTACATAGCCCAATATGTTCAACAGAAGATCCAGATAATCTCGACATTTAGCCTCGGCCATTGAATTTTGCACCTCCATGATTTGAAGATGCACTTTGAATGGGAGTAAGAAGACAAAACTATCCCTACATTGGATTTAGATTTATAAGATGCCTTCCGGATTTTATATTTTAGAACGCATTTTCAAATTCTGAAATATTTTTGAACTCTGCAATAGACTATATGTTATATAAATTTAAATTATATTTTTAATTTTGTATTTCAAAATATAGATTCTAAAATATATTTTTTTATTTCAAATTATATAATCTAAAATGTAAATTTATATTTTGGAAAGTACAATTTAAAATACAATTTTTTTTCTCAAATCATATATATTTATCTTTTATTTTCTAAATTATATAGTCTAGAAATATCTCTAAATTATACAATTATAATTTTTAATTTTATGTAAAAATATACAAATAGATTTATTTTTAAAATTAACTTAAAAAAAATTATAAGATTAGAAAATATAAATCAATTGACATTTTTAAGTATATAATAAATAAATTATTTTAAAAAAATATAAAATAATGTTAATAATTTCAGTATTAGTTTAAAAGAATTTTTCAAAACTTAAACTAACAATATCCTCAACAAAAATCAAACAAATTAATTTTACTCTCTTAAAAAACATATTTTAAATAAAATTAATTATGATAATCTAATAAACAATTTTAAATAATAAAAATTCAAAAAGTAAACCTTAAATAAAATATTTTATTTAAATATTTTATTAATTTAAAAAATTATTTCTTTTAATATTTTAAACCTCCTAAAATCTTGAAGGGTCACTTATAATTTATTAGCCTAGAAGTTATGAAAAGAAATTAGAGACAGGTAAATAAAAAGTAGACAGTGATTAGTCTTACTCAAATTTAAAAGTTAATATTTAAATTAGAAAATTAAAAAAAAAAAACTGATTTTAATTTGGTAAAATTTTAAAACTTAACATCCTGTTTTAGACTCTGATTAGTACGGGTTAGTACTTTGCAGCCGCGTAACATGTTAATGGGCAACACAGAAATAAGGAGCTATAATCTGAGACACATTCTTTCTACGACTCCATACTTTCTTCCTGCACTTCCATAAATTCTCGTCGGCACAATGACCATTATACTCTTAATAAAATAAATAAATAAACCCTACACCCTCTCATCTTTTACTGTGAAATACAGTTTCTAATTCGGAATAAAAAAATTATATATTAAATTATATATTTTAAAACACAATTTGTTACCATAATTAGAAATAAAAAAATAACTTTAGCTTACATATGGAGTTATGTCGCAAATCCAATAATCTAAAATAAACTTCTATTTTAAATTATAAATCTAGAAGTTATATTTTAGATCACACAAATCCAGAATAAAAAAATTATATTCCTCGTTAAATCTAGAATACATAAAAAAATACAGTTCAAATTATACCATTAAATATATTCCAAATTATATCATTATATTTCAGATTACATGACCTAAAAAAGATACTTCTGAAAATATTGGGTGGAGGGAGAAAGCATGGAGATGCTGAAAAATTGCAACTCATAATCTGGACAGATTTGTGAGAATGGATCATCCAAACTTATCAGCGCGAACAATTAACGAGTTACGGGCGTCTTGCATTGCTCCTAGATACTATAACTGCCAAAGAAATGGATACATCACGAAATACAAAATATTCATTCTTCCTTCCATTTTATTGAAGACTATGTGCCTTGAGAAAGGGCGGATTCCAAAAGCTTTGACGCTGTCATCAGCTCACATTCATCTTTTTTCTCTGCCTTTGTTACTTAATCTATGTTTTGCTAAACTTCTACGCAATTATAGTTAACTTTTTAAAAAACTAACATGAGATATTAACAGGGATGAAATGATATTCACTTTAAAGGTAATAATGTTTTACTATTAGGCTGTAGAGAGAAATTTTACCCTCTCCTTTTGGAGGACAGTCGAGAAGGGGGACACATTTGGGACAAAGGAAAACCATCCTGCCAAATGAACAGTGTCAAAGTGACAGACTTGACAAATTACCGGTGACAATTATGAGATATAACCAATATCATTCAACAAAATGATTTGGGTATCCCACAGCACACAAATGAATTGTGTAACCTAAAATAGACAGAAACCTTTTTAATAAATACAATAACCGATCACGTCCAGAGAGCAATAATGTCCCCAACATTATGTTCACACACAAAGGTTTTCAGCTGCTCCGGAGAATGCAGAATAGAGACTGCTAATAGAGACATGCCCAAAGTTAATCATAACAAAGGCATGGGTCACGCCGTCCCTGCTGGTTATATTAGTTCGAAGAACAGTATCAAAATCAGAAGCCACCAAAATAATAACCAAAAAACGGGGCAACACAAAATTTAGGGGAAAAAAACAGTGCATTAGAAGCAGCGCAGACTTGTCTCGCGGCAAAAATATGAAACGATTATAAGAAAAACTTTACGCAAAAAGAGGAGGAAAATTTAATATCAACTATGAAAAACATTTGTAAAAGGAGAAATATGGCCATAAGATATAACAGCGCAACAGTATTTCACACACATCACATGGACCTTTCCAGTTAGAAAACGATCTATTTCATATTCATACCCAATGGACAAACTATAGCATGTAAATCCACTTTCAAAAAAATTTTGCTTTTACTAGTCGTATCCAACCACTACCAACAAGGGTAGATAAAACTAAATGGTAAGTTACAAGCAATAGATAAGACTGATCTACTTGATTTTGAATCAAGTTTCCATGCTTAGTAATATAAAGGAACACTCAACTATGATCTACCTGCCAGTTTGATCACGTTAGCACTGACAGTTGATACCTTAAAATCCCAAAACAGCTCACTTCAGCCAATCCGGAACTACAAAGAAAAAAGAGCGAAATGAGTGCAAAATCACCTACAAAAGGCAAACATCAATGCCATCTTACAAAATATGAAATCTAGTTCAAAATTTTTTCATACAATCTCGTTTTGGCAAAGGCAGGTGAACACACTTTCATGGACATCATGCAAGATGGGCAAAATGCCATTTTAAGCCAATTAAATTATGGAAACAGACAAGTTTACTAATTACCAACTGTAGCCATAATTATACTTTGGGGAGCTTCATCATTAGGTAGCACAATACCCGCCAGCAAGAGTAACTTCCATCATCCTCAGCAACATAAAAAATTGTTTGTCCATTTCTGCTAGGTTTCACCATTTCCAACAATAACAATGACACATAACTAGCAAAAGGTCACATCCCAAATGTTCTGTTGTAGAGATCCCCAGAATTTGGCATCCGAAATTTTGAATCATCATATCCTGAATAAAATTTATTGAACCCAAGTCTTTCATTTCTCAAAAGCTCGGCCACACCCAAACCATTTCCACTCTGCACCTCATTCCACCCATCCCATTGTCCATTTGACAAGACTCCATTTGCAGTCTGCTGCATAGACAGCTGTTGGAAAGGGCCCAGATTACTGACTTGTGATTGATCTAACCTTGAAGAAACAGCGTAAGAATCACCAAGTTGAGAAAAAGTATTGCCAATTTCAGAAAATCTATGGTTTTGCTGTGGTGACAGAGATCTTTGCATCAATAATTGCAGTCTGGCATCATTTTCAAAGTAATTTAATTGTGGCATAAAATTGGATCGAATGTCCAGTGCCGGGCTGTTCAGTGCACCTTGAAGTCTCCCTTTGCCAACTGCCAAAATAGCAGGGTCCATGTATTCAATATCCCCAGCACCACCAAGGTTTCCAGCTGAAGGTGACTGATATGAATTTCTCAAAAGGGAAGAATGGTCAAGTAGAGAATTCCCTGTCAAAAGGACTAATAAATTCAACCAATATATTAAAAAAGGGTACGTAGAAAGATAAAAAGAACCATAACTAACCAGAAATGGAGTCAAAACCCTGCTCCACTCTCTCATTGGAAGAAAAACCAGGTGGTGGTGGCCTGCTTGGAATGGAAAATCCTGGTGGAGCTGAAACTTGTGCCCTTGAAATGGCTGTAACCATAACAAAAGCAAGGAAATTACGTTAGCTGAATACGATAATCTGAGACACCTGTAATCAATATAACACACTGCCGTGCATAAATTCAGAGGAAGGTAAACAATTCCCAGACACAGGAGACTTAATCTAACCTTACAAGAAGCAATCCAGCAACAGAACCAGCAGCTGGTAAGCCACTTTGTTACAGTGGACATAATTTTCTTTCAAATTCAGCAGTCAATAAAGAATCAAGACAATTGAAAATTTAAGTTGTCCAGTTACTTTTCCCACACTAAATTCTTAACAAATTGTTATCCAGTCGATACCATACTGAAGATACAATTTTCACTATTCTACACACATATTCAGATTTTTTAAATGATCAAAATAGGCTTCAAAGTTCCATTCCAGCTGATGACATTCACTATTTAGTTATTTAACTCCTTTGAAGTTAAAAAAATTACTCAATATTCGCTCACTAGCTTCAGCAGCTTGCGAGTTGAAGACAATTACATCACAAGCCAAGAAAAATGACTCATTTCTTAAAGTCTTCCAACCTTGTTGAAAAGTCAACACAAAGATATAACTTCTCCCATTTCCACAAGCACAAATGGAAGATCTTCAAAGCACAGTTGTTTAATCAAATACCACAAACAGAAAAAATAATCACGTTGCAAATAACACGGATACAGAGGCAAATGTAATTTAGAAAATCAAGGAAGCTACGAAATTTCAATTTTCAAGGCAGAGAATATAACCAAAATGCACCTAGAATTACAATATCATGGTTATGAAATCTTCAGTATACATATTATAGTAGAAGAGGAACCAATAATAAGAAATGCCACTATAAAGAATATTTAAAAGGTATAGTAGGCTTGCTAAAGGAAGTTAGCATTACTCACCGGAAAGCTTATTAGACGAAATGAAATGACCATTAGCCATATTTTCAGCTTCCTCGAAGTTACTAGTACGAAATCCATTCGCAATGCCCAACTTATCCATATACAAGTCTCTTTCTGAAAAATTCTGAAATACTTTATTATTTGGCCGTTGATGGTTTACACCATAACGTGTTTGTGCATCAAACATTTGGATTTTGGATTCCTCCTGCCTCGCAAAAGAGAATCTTGATTGATTGTTACTGTGAACTTTCCAGGAACCAGATTTGTTTAAAGGACCAGACTGGTTATCAGTATTGTCACCCAACAACTTAGCTAAATTATGTGGTGATGTTAGTGAGTCATCCCAGGCATCAAAGTCCATGGACAAAATATTAGAAATTATACTACTTTCACCCTTATCCATAGTAACATCATGTCCAGCATTTACTGCTTCACCAACTAATCTTTGAATGCTATGTCCATTTCTTTCGTCATTAAGCAGACCATACGAGCTGCTCCTGACCAATTTCTCCGGGTCATGGGATAATATATTAGATGCATGTAAAATAGATTCATCAACAGATATAGAACCTCCATTCATGGCAGTGCAACTTTCACCATGCTGCAGAAGACAAGGGCTGGAGAGGTTTGATACATGAAGGAAACCAGTTGACTTTGGCAAATAAGAACGACAAACAACTTCGGGATCCTTAAGTCTTTGATTATCAAAAGATGTTACATCATCATCAAATTCCGCAGCATCTGACACTACTAGAGATTGAGAATCCAATTTCCAATCACACTGTTCCCTAGAACTACAAACCTCATTATCGGGAGTAGCTATATCAGCCACATTTGTAGTTATTACATCCCTAAATCTGTCATTATATTGTGATCCTTGAATTTGAGGAGATTTAATCAAGACATGATCAGTAGGCGGGCTACTAGGTTTGGTTATACTGCAATGTTCAGCATTTCCATCAATGTTAATTGAGGACAACTCAATGGACAAATTTGGAATCTCTTCATTGGTAGCAGGCATTGCTTCCTCAGGACCAGAGTTACAAGGCTGTCCAATCATGTTAGTAGAATTTATTGCGTTTGCTGTGGTACAATTGCCATCACTATCTCGGGGCAATGGTAGAGAAGATAACTGGCTGTTCAAATTCACAGGAACAGGAGACACATCAGAAGATGAAGATTTTTCTCCTGCACTAATCAGGCTGTCCGCACTATTGTTGTATTGTTTAACAGGTTTCAACAATTCATTTTTCACTCTAGTTGTCATACTATGACTGCCATCACTTGATGGTGGTCTCTTTGTAACATCAGAAGCCTGAATTGAGCCTGTAACAGCAGCAGAAAACGCTAGCGAGCTGCTGCCTGTATCAGGTTTGGGCTTGGATGGCCCATTTGGATAAGATAGACCTCCAGCTGGGGGATGACAATTTGTGGCCTGAGTACCCCTGCCAATATAAACATAGCTTGGGACCATAATTATCCTTACATAAGTTCATCCTTCAAAGCCAAATACAAAATTATACACTTTACATACCATGCAGCACTAGCAGGAAGGGGAACATGTCTCTCATAGATTCCATTTGGAGGTGAACCTCTAACAGTGCTAACAGAGTTCTGCTTCACAAATAAAATTAAATTTCAGTTTTTTGCATCACTGGGTGTGTATATACGCTTAACTCAGTTCAAACATTAAAGATCAAAATTAAAAAGAGCTCTAAAAATCAATATGTGGAGGCTGATATGCAAACAAAATGGGTTTCAGGAAGATTAAAAAATGTCTTACACTTGAAGGATTTTTCACAATAGGCTTTGGAGAAGTAGTGTTCATATTGTCATCCAGTGGAGGAGGTAATACATTCCCTGACCGCCGTTGCATATTGTGAGTTGAACCAGTGATCTGTTGAACTCGACTTCTTCAAAATATCAAAGTGAGTCAAGATATACTTATTTGAAAAACACAATGCAAGCAATTACAATACAGGAAAGCACAGTCTGTAAACATCTTTCAGAACGCATCTTTTGTCCACCACAATATAACTGAAACAATCTTGTTCATTTTAACCAATTAAATAGCTTGAGTACATAGATTACATACCTGGTGTATGCTGAAATTATTTCATCTTTAGTAAAGCTATCTTCTTGAGAGCCAATCTCATGCAAATATAGACAATCCGGATTGCTGCAAGGCTGGTCATAGACATCTCTCATCAATTACAGGCACAATTAATTAAGCATCAATTACAGGCACAAATATACTAATTCTCATACCACACTTCGAAGCCATGCATGACAATATTTTGTGGTTCCAAAACAAGCCCTGAAATTTTAAATCCAAAAACACAATGCTAAACATCCTATGTAAGAAATGTTTCAATGAAAGCAAACATTTTGTACCTTAAAGGTCTACCCTCCAAAACAAATCCATGTACATTTTGAATACAACGAATTGCTTCCTCTTCCTTTGAATAAGTTATATACCTGAAACAGAAATATTTTTAGGAACTATGGTATTCGTATTAATAGTGTATCGTGTAAAGATAAAGATAATATTTTATGCCAATATAGCAGTAGGAAATAAATGAAGAAAGGGGTGAGACACCCCCATTCTCAAATTTTTTAACCATGTAAAAGATGCGGCTATTTCATGCTTTCCTTCCATGAAAGAAAACGATTTTTGTACATGAACTCTTCTTTTCTCTAGTTATTCGTTCCTTGTGTGAAAATAAATGCCCAATAACCCAAAGTTAAACAGTACAGAATCTAATTATTGTGGCCAGCTAATAATTAACAGAAACCCACAATACCATCATGGAACCACAAACTTGAAGAAAATATACTTACACACTGCATGTATCATTTGGAAACTGTTGGATGACACCAGCTGCTGTTCGAGACATTGACACTTTTAAGACCTTCCCATACTGACCAAAATACTCTCTCCGCTGAAGAAGCTATACAAGAAATGATTAAAATAAAAATTCGCTCAAAGAAATAGACCCAAAATTTCCAACAAAAAGAAAAGGATAAACGAGAAGAATGGAAACATTCAGGTGCATAAGAGAGGAGGTGAAACTTTTACATCTTCGTCTGCAAGATTGAGAGGCAACCCAACTATGTAAACAAGGTTCCTCTGAATCACACGCACACTGCTGAGCTGCTTGCGCCCATCAGATGATTTAGACTTGGCCTTCTGAGTCTTCATCTTTTTCTCCATATTAACTTCATTCACCAATCTACAGGAAAAATATCATCACCATAAATGCACAAGAAAAGGTCTAATGTTTCCTCAGTATACATAAACTGTAGAATAATAAGATCTAAGGAACAACAAATTCAGTTCCTTTGCTTCATATCAAGCAATGAAAGCTTCAGAGCTTTTAATAAATATCTTATTGAATTCAATAGAGTATTTTGATAAGTGCAAGAAACATAATCCCCAACATATTATTCTTGTTAATACATTATCTACAAAAGGTTGAAAATTATTAAGAATGAAAAAAACATGGGTAATACTATCATCATTTCCTGAGTCCTGATAAAATTCAACACGTAATGAAGATTTTGTTGCTGCCATTTCTCATTCTGACAAATAGTTACACAACTAAATTCATGCATATTGAATAAGGAAGTGAAAGAAAGAGAGCTTCAGAAACAATCCCAGAAATAAAATAGGGCTCACAGAATAACCTCTCACAGTTTGCAGCCATCCCAACAATCTTTTCCTTATCATAAGGAGAACGACATGCGGGGCATCGCCCCTCGGTGTCATCCTTCTCAGCCATGTCCATTATGTGATGCCAGCACCAGACACAGATCTGCAATCAAGGAGCAATGAAACTGACATTAATCATAATGATTCTCTGTGATTAAGACATATCACCCAGAAACAGAACACAGACAGCACCTACATCACATCTACAAGTTAATTTCCAAAATATTAAGTAGTTTATTAGGGGTAAAATAATAACAACAAAACTCAGTTCAAACAACAACATAATAGTTAAACTAAATACAAAGAAAAATGCTACTTAGCACAGTGACTGGTTGAATAAAATAAGACAAATAATAAGATCAGCTAGCGGGAGAGAGAAATCATAAACCCTGGTAAACGTTATATTCTTCAGAAGAACAGGAAAATTTTATACAAACCAAAGAACAAGTCTCTGACTAAAGCAAAAAAATTAATTAAAAAGAATACACAGAATCAAACCTCATAACCACATTTGCAAGGCTTCAACTGCTGATCTGTCAAATCCATTTCTTCAGCACAGAGAGGGCATGTTCTTTCTCCTTTGTCACTCATGATTGCCCTGGAGGAAAACAGTCACAAACCACAAACACTGATGTCAAATAAACATAATAAATCATGGCATCAAAAACTTAAACCAGAAAGAAGAGGAAAAGTCTTATCCAGCATAGTGAAAACCATCCTGAGAAAATAATATATGAGAAAAAATAACCCCACCACAGTTGTGATACTGAAAACTACCATACGCCTGTCAATACAACAAGTTCGCAGTGTTTCTATATTGTAAAACATTCACTAAAGGAATATTGTGGCCAACAACATAAAGGTGAGGGATGGTGCATTTGCATGTGAATTCGAACATTAAGATGAAGACCACAACAACAACAATAATAACAGCATCCAGGAATCTAGACATAAATCTAAACAAAACCCCCAACAGTCTATCGACTCTAACAACATGATTAATCAATAGAAACACCAAATCACTCCAAAAAAAAAACAATAATCTATGCATTGAAGTACGGCCCAGCCCAGACACAACAGATCAACTAAATCATTAACACAACAGAGAGAATCGTGTATATATACAATAACAAAACCCAAAAAATTAACAAAGGAAATCCAATAGGCAACGAAATGAGAGCTTCGAATATTAGACGAGAAAAGGGGGAAAAACACGGACGGCGAGAATATTAACCGTAATTTGAGAAGCAATTAGGGATCTAAGCATAAATCGCATTGGATAGGAGAAATTAGGGTTAGAAATTGGGAGTCGATGACTCACAGTGAGATCGAGAAGACGAAACTGTGAGGAGGAGATTGTCTGTGAAATCGATAAGAGGAGAGAGAGAGAGAGAGAGGGCAAAAAGTTAAGAGGGCAGAGAAAAACCACAGGGTGTCTTTTAAAAGAGAGAGAAGGGGCTGTTTGGATGATGGCGTTTTCGGTTTTTGGCTCTCTATCTCTATCTCTTGCGCGTTGCTGTCCCTTGCTGTGACAAATAACCTCAGGTTTTCAGTTAATTACACAAAATGCCCCTGCCTCTCTTCATTGTATCTCTCTCCCTTCTGTTTTGTCCAGCACCTCAACTTGTTCCAGTGTTCCACTTCCTAAAGTACCCATACTCTTCACTCGTCCCTAAGCGGTGCATTAGATTTGCGCCACGTGTCTAGTCACTTTTTGATCCTACAAATGTGGTTCTCTAACAATTCTATCATGCTGGATATGGATGCAGAAATAAAAAGAATTAATTCCACTTTTAATTAATAGTCACTTTTCTAGACAACAAAATTAAAATAATAGAAAAAAAAAATAGTTTCCTTATTAAGCTAAATAAATCCTATAAAATTCTTATCTGCTAATTATAATAAAGCCGAGGACATATAAAATTTATTAATATGTATTATAAATATTATGCTAATATTAGGAAATATTTTTCAAAGGAATATTAGTAATTGTTCAGATTAGCATTATTAACTCTACAGATAGGGACATGCGTGTATTTATATCTAAATTATATTTAAATCTTAATATGTACATTGTGTTTTGTATGTATTGTTTAAACTAATTAATTCAGACGTTATATTATGTAAAAAGATTACATAGTATTCATTTATCTATGGTTTTTTAAAATGTTATATAGATGTTTATCCATAACAATATATGATAGATATTTTCTCCACGCGTTTTTATTTATTTTTTGGTTATATTTTAAAAAAAATAAACCCTTAAAATATTTTATTTGAATAAACTATAGGTTTATATTCATAGATGATATTTTGGAAATGGAAAAATATCAAAACTAAATGATGAGGTTATTTCTGTTTATCATTGTTAATAACATAACTTTGAAGACCCTATGCGATCGTCAAAAACGCGCGTAACAATTTTATATAATAATATAAAGAATACTATTGTTTTATGTTTAAAACCACATCACATTTATTAAATTTGTGATTATATTCTATAATTGATTTAGTAAGTAATTTAATTTATCTTTTTAAGTGACAAATAATAACCAACTCATAATTAAATAATTGAATCAATTTAAATGAATTTCTCAAGTCTTTAACAATATTTAGTTTTCTTAATTATAAAATCAAATCAAAGATTTGAACACTCGTATCTTTATTGACAAAGTACATTGAGTTATATCGTTGTATTACTAAACAAATAATTATATAATCAAAGTGAAAGTTACGATTCAAAAGAAATATAGTAACATGAACTATATTTCACATGATCCATCTTAAGATGCTTCTTTCCCATCTTCAATCTTTATATGTATTTAAACTTATAATGAAATAATTTCTTATCATTATCTTATATGTTATAATAAAAAATAAATAACAATGTCAATTATTGAAAAATGTTCGTATATGAGAAAATCCAACGTTGATTAAGTGTTACTAAATAATAAAAATAAAATATTATTGTATTCATTTATAAGATATAAAGATTTTATTTAAGTAAGATATAAGTGTTTGGTTTAATTATATAATATTTTGTAAAATTATTATTTCTATCTAATAAACAGGTTTTACTTAGACAATAAACACATATTAAAACTAATGTTGTATTTAACAAAATCACTCTTTATGTTTATGTTTATTTTATATTGTAAAAACATATTTGTTTCCTGCATTTATCAAGATGATTTGGAAAAGTATATGTCATTGATGCTTCAACAACTCTCTTACAAGTCGGTTGTCTATATTATAAAAGACTTTATGACTTGTTTTGTCTATTTTATAAAATACTTTATGACTTGTACAGTTCTACTTTACACAATTTCAATTAAAAGCATACTGGCAAAGCAGATAAGCATTGTAATTGATTGGGACTGGCAAAGCAGATAAGCATTGTAATTGATTGGGATGCTCTTTCCAAAATATTCAATACATGCATGAAACACACTTAATGCATAGTCTACATTCAAGATAATCAGACAAAATAAAGTTTTCAAAATGAGTTGAAGTTGCTCAACGGCTATAAACAAATATGTCTTAAGCAAAACACATGAAAAATAAAAAGAGTTATGTTTTGCAAAGTGTTGAAACACTTTTGAGATTTTTGTTATTCATATAAAGCTTTGTTATAAAATTATCTGATTACTTAACTAATAAAGTGTTCAAATCTTGTATATGTCGTAAGAGGCAATGAACAAACCATTATGATCTTTTAGATCACATTTTAGACAAATATTTGTGGTAGACAATAGTGACTGTGTTTAAAACAATACTCACTAGGTTAGCTATGAGAAGCTACATTTTAAAATAATATTGGGATTTCAGTAAGGAGTGGTTAATTGTTTAAATAAAGCTTATATTTTAGCAAGTAGTGACTAGGTGTTCAAACAATACTCTACGAGTTAGCGAGAAATGCCGAAATAATACTTGATGAGTTATTTGAAAGTGACTACATTCTGAAAGAATACTCAGTTTGTAACTTATAGCAATAGTCTACATGGTGAAACTCAATAATTGATTGAGAAATGATTATAGTTTATGTTATATAAGAATAGTTAGTATAAAATTTGAAAGTAAATTATATTTTTCCTTATATTATTAATAATGCATATTATTAAATTTGTATTAATTTAATAAAGAGAAATTTTCAAACTAATATTTTGAAGGTCTTTGACAAATTGTCTATCAAGTTAAAAACTATTGTTTGACAATGCATCATCAAACAATAACCGCAAAAATTTACAAAATTTAATTCACAATTCAACCATCAATTCTTATGTATTTGACCTATTTCCATTGTTAGTTTGTAAATACCTAACCATTATAGAATCATGACCAAATCTATATGGTAATTTTCAAAGTGAAACATAGTTTGAAAAAACGTAATATGTGATGAGGAGACAAGTTTGTTAAAGACAATCATTAATGCGATCTTTTAAAAAGATTTTGCAAAACCTATAACAATATGAATGATAACAAGAATAATAATAACAATAAGCACAAGAACCTGTTAGTTATATCCAAGTTCAAAGGACCATGTTTAAAAACATAATTTTATGTATATCAAATAATGTCAGACACAAATTGTCTAGTCTAACTCATCATATGCGAGTTTTTTAGCTATATGAGTATTTTGCACATGATAAGTCTTTGCTTTAATAAATGTAAGCGATTATACCTAGTCAAATAAGTTTTTTTTTTCAATACAATGAGTATAGTTCGTTTAGCAAACGCAACCCTATAATATTTCATGGTACATGTCAAATTTTCATAAATATTTATTTTATGTTTGTGCGAAAATACGCTTATTCTTTTTTATAAGAATATTTCACAACACCTTGTCAATATCAAATATATGTTGAAGAACATGTTTAAAGTTGTTTCATGCAAACAATTTTTGAAAATACGAGATGTTAGTACCACAAAGTTTGACAATTGTCTCAGCCCTGCACTTTACTAAAGGAAGAAAAAAAAGCCACATACTTAGATATTATTTTATTTTTTATGCCCCATAATCAATGCTAAGTCATTATAGCCTATCTCTCTTATTTTCTCAAGTTTTATACTTAGAACATCAAAAAAGAGAATTAACAACCACAATTAAAGTTTTGCTAAAAGAATATGCATGTGATCACACACTTTCAAGTGAGAAAGAACATTGTTCATGTTCTTTAGTAAGTTAGAAGAGTGAAAACATTTATATACATGGTAAGACATTATCCTCTTTTTTTGTGTAGAGTCGATGATCATTCATACCACATTCATTATAGACTTTTCAATTTTAGTTAGGAGTGACTATTGTGATAGTCAAGAACAGTTGTGTTTAAAATAATACTAATGTTAATCAGAAGTGACTAAATTTTATATAATATTGTCTCAGTCAGGAGTAGTTGAGTTCTAAAGAATACTCATATTATAATGGATTAACAAGTTTCAAATAATATTAAAGTTTAACAATAAATAAATATGTTTTAAATAATATTTAATTTTAATTGTGAGTGATTCTCTTACAATTAATACTTAGTTTTAGTTATAAGTTATTTTGATAAAAATAACATTAAATTTTAGTAAAAAATAAATAACTGAAGTCTAAATAATATTCATTTATATTTTAGAACATAATTTTATATAATAAAATTCAATCAAGATTGAATGTATTATTTATTAACAAAAGAATTAATATAAAAATGCAATATAATCTTTTATCTTTATTCTTTTTACTGTATATTGTTGTATTATTACAATAAAGAAAGAATGGTAAATTTGCAAACAAATCATTATAAACAATTTTTAACATATATTCAGTCAATCAAAAAATATTTTGGGCTCAATACTTAAAAAAAAATATGGAAACGCAATATAACCTTCCTTTGAGGTGTTTTTGACCTACTTTTAACAATAGTATTATATTTATATGGATAAGATGAATTGATAATATGGATTGATGAGATGCTTACTTTTATCGTTGCTAAATTTTTATTTTATTTTATTCCAGTTTTCTTAACAAGATACTTCAACTGTTTTATTGTTTATTCACATATTCTAACCATCTAATTAAGTAACTGAATCATATAATAATACTTTCTTAAGATATGGTACTTTTCAATTAATTTTTTTCATTGGATTTACGTTGCTTATCATTTTATAATTAAGTTAAAATAACTTATTCAATCATGGATAAGTATTATTTTATTATTGAAAATTTTGGAAAAAAAATATTTTAGTTAAATCGTATATTCACACAAGACTGACAAATAATTTTATAAAATTGGAAAAAACATTATATTGTTAGATTATAATATATATTTTTAGTTCTACTAAACTGTAACAAAAGTAACTTTATGTACCGATAATGATAAAAGTTTATCCTTGGTCACTTGTACTAACTATAATTGTTTTTGTTAATATTTAAGTCGTACCATATTGTTATATTTCCAAATAATATATAGTTTTTTGTAATCAAAATCCTGCACTATTATAATAATTCAATAAATATGCATGCATGAGTTATTTATAAGTTTTATCTTAAACTTGAAGTCTAATATATTATTTTCATAAATAATACTTATATTTATTTGTTATGTTTTTTTTTTTTTTCAAAAGTTCCCAGTTCACTAAGTCAATAATTTAATAAATCATTAATGTAAAAAAAAAAAGAGAAAGTAAAAATATATGTCGTCCAATTAAAGTTCCTTAAACAAAAAAATTATTATATCACCCTAATAACTTATTGAATTCAGTTAAGTTGTCCATCCCATTCTACATCTCAAAATATATTTTTTTTCTCAGCACCCTTTTGCTTTTGTAAAATAAATGTTGATCTCCATTTGCTATATTTCTATACATATAAATTTTATTTTTATAAATATACACATGATTGCAAAAAAGAAAAATATTTTTCAGTGTAAAATATATTTAAATATTGTTTTAGGTGGAACGGTAACAATAAACAGATAAATAATAATTTTCCTAAAAAATAATTTTAAACATCTTTTGCATAAAAAGGAAAATAATAACTACAATGACTTAATTATTTTTATTATATATATTAAATTTATTTTTAACTGAAATTTTTTTAATAATAATTTTTAAAAAAAATTATTTCCTCCTTTGTTAAATTGGAATATTTTCTTTAAAACAAAAAAAATATTATACATGTTGATTAATACCTAATGTCATTCTGTTGAAAGAAAAATACTTGGGAAACGTGTCAGAATGGGCCCGTGAATTTTATGGACCTTTTTCCACAAATGACCAAACTTATAAGAATCAACATATGTAGATTTTCTTCGTGCAATCCCACAATTTTCTTCCTACACCCACACTTTACTATATGATAAAAGGTATTTTGGAATGTATAATCTAAAATAATGTCACATATATTCTGTATTGTAAATCTCAGTGCAAGTAAAATATATTCTAAAATTATAAATAATTGACAAATGCATATATATTCTTTAATGATGTAAAATAAACATTATATATATAAGACCTTAAAAGAATATTTCAAAATATGAAATTTATAATTACATTTTCACTATTATAGACATGTTAATAAAAAGATAAAATAAGCTTTTTAAAAAAAAATCCAAACATAGGGTGTACTTAGAAAAAGCCCAAAAGTGAGCATTTTCTTCATTTAAGCCTAAACATAACATACTGGTTTGTGTATAGTTAAAGTTTCTCTTGACATGGTTTAAGTTTTAAAATTTCTTTACTTATTACTTTATAACTTTTGTCTTTTTTCAGTTTTCAATTATTGATAATTTGTATCCTTTTCTTTTAAAATGTTACTAAAACTATGTGAATTTTTTTACATGAGATTGTGATTAAAGTGTGCACGGAAGAGTATAATTAAATTAAAATTAAACATCAAATTTTTAACAATTTTTTTTTCAGATTACATCACATAAAAAAAATACTTGAATTTAACTTCTACTCAAAATTTAAAACTCATTCTTCATATCAATTAGCACTTGTAGATAACATTAACACTTCCTATAATTCAACATAATTAAAAATTATTAATTTGTATAACATTTAGTTAACATTTACATAAAAATTAAATTATTCTCTTAATTTTAATATCTATATCATGATGTAAAGGATACATTTGATAAAAAATAATATACAGAGAGATTGCAATTACATCCTAACTTCTCCTCCAACTTCACCATTCAAATTACGTTTACATTTTCTTGTGTTTTTTTAAATTTTTATTGATTAAAATTACCATTTAAAAATTACCATAAATAATTTTAAAGTGACAATGCAAATACTGATTATTTTAAAACTCTTTTAAAAGCTAAAGAATAAATAAATAGAGAAGTAGTACAGAGAAAAATATGTCATTTGTACTTTTTTCTCATGTAACTAATCATCCATGTTTTATGTTATCACTATTTTTGTTTCCACCTACAAAAAGAACTGGATTATGCTCTAAAATATCAAACCTTCAAAAGTTTTTTTTCTAACATAATATTGAGAGACAGAGAACATAATGAGTTTTATCTCTTACCACAATTATAACTTTTTTAAGATAATATGGTGACAATGGGGATTAATTTATAATTAGTTAAAAAGAAAAATATAAGACATTCATATATGGAATTAACAAAATTATCTTAAATTATTATAGTATCAATGATCTTAAATACTTATTTACCCTATTCTAAAACACAACTGTTATGTTTCAAAAGTACAAATTGTAAACTAAATGTCCAGTTAGTGCAAACTAAATGTCCAGTAAGTGCGGCTCAAAAATTGGACAATAATTTTTTTTTAATTAATAAAATAATTAAAATTATGATATTTTATTCAAAAATTATTTTTTAAACTTTTTATTATGTAATTTTATCTATTAAATTATCATAATTAATTTTATTTAAAATATATTTTTTCAATAAATAATAAAGTTAATTTATTTTTATTGAAACATTGCTATTTTTTTATCTTAAATAAGATTTTATTAATTTAAATTTTAAAAAACTCTTTTCATTTAAAACAACTCATATTGGTTGTTAATGTTATTTTATATGTTATATATATATTTAGAAAATAATTTATTTTTTTATATATAATTAAAAATATCAATTGATTTATCATTTTTTAATCCCATAATCTATTTTAAGATATTTAATTTTGAAAATAAATCTAAGCCATCAAGATTCAACAAATTATCATGTTTCACATATTTTTTAAGATTTAGGTATTTTTCTTTCAATAAAAAAATATTGATACGAAATTAAAAGACTTATTAGTAAAAGAAAAAAAAAACGTATTAAGATAATTGATATAGATTTTTCAGAAGGATAAAATACTTTAGACACTTTTATTCAACATATTATATTCAATGGCAAAGGTTTAGACATTTTTCTTCCTACTAATAAGTCTCTCCATAAGCTTTTCTCTTAATTAAAAGAACACTCACATGTATCTTATAATTCATTCCTTTTTGTTTAATTTTATAAATTTATTCATAATTCATTTTTGTGATTTAACAAAAGACTCAAATATTTTTATTTTTTTTTAGGTTTTGAATAACCTGATTCATATCTTTCAGTTGACATATTTGTATATTTTTATATAAAATTAAAAGCTATGGTATATATAAAGCTGAATATAACTTATAGGTATATAAAATGAGACTAAGTTTAAAAAACAAAACTTGATTGTCGAAACAATGAACTCGATAATATTATTTTGTCTTACAGTCTTAAGTCTTATTCTATCTTTTGGTCACATATTTTGGTAAACGCTTAAATTTAATTTATAAATTTTAGATCTGTAATGTTCTTCCTTAAATTTGCACATATTATTTTGAAACTAATTAAACAATAATAAAAAATAAAAAATAAAATAATTTTGAGATGAATTCATCAATCTGATATTGATTTTTACTTTATATTGGGGGAGAAAAGTCAATACCTCCAAATAGAAACACACACATAAATACACAGTATAAAATAATAAAATAAATTTTATAATTAAATAATGATCTAATAACAATCAAATACTCAACTTGAAGCAATAATATGAAATAATCAACCAAATATTGGAGAAAGGAAGGTGATAAGTCTAAAAGTCAAAGAAAAAAAAAAGAGATAAGTGAAAGAGTTAGAAAAATGAATGACATATAAATAAATAGAATAATATAAAGAGATAAAAATTTAGAAATTTTAATATTTAGGATTCTTTGACTGTTCAACAACTTTAAAATAAAATATTATAAATTTATTAAGAGAAAGTTAGAAAAATAGATATAACTTAAAGTCAATTAAGGTATTTTAATTTTTAATTAAAAATATTTTTAAATGTAACTTAAAAATATATTTTTTTAATTTTATAATAATATATTAATATTAAAATTTATAAATGTTTATAAAATTTTAAAATGACAAATAAATTTATATTTGTATATATATTGTCGGACTTCATTTTGATATTGATGGAAAAGATCTAGACTGATCCAACGTAGATGATATTAATTTTTAAAATTAAGTATCATGACTACATGTATACATATTTGTTTCATTCAATATTTATTTTTATATTAAATCAGTAAAACATATTTAATCTATTTGATACTCTATTCTAAAATTTATATAATTATTATAAGATAATAGTATATATAATTTTATTTTCTTCATTAATTTCCTGATAATAGCATATTTTTTTCCTTTTAGTTTTTAATCAATATTTTTAATATAAGATAAAGTCATATTATAACAATATTTATAATTAAAACCATCGGTTTATCACGAAATGGTTTACACATATATGTTTTCTACCTCTGCAAGGAAATATGTGTAGTATATGTGAAAATTGTTAAAGAGAAAAAAAATATTTTTTTATGTGTCTATTTTTCTACTCTTGTTATTTATTTTATTAAAGGATTCAATTGAGATCTTCCATTTTAAAAGTCTGTCAAAAAATTTATTTTTAATTAAATTAGAAATTAAATTTCAAGTACTACTCAATTTATTATTAATAATATACGCAGCAAATATTCATACGTATTATTATTAAAATTATTATTATACTTTTATGTTTTAAAAACATTTTCATGATTATTATTTGTGAAGTATTGTGAGAAGAAATATTTAAATCAACTTTACAATCATATACTCGTTATTATTATTTTTATTATAATAATAATAATTATTATTATTAGTAAATTTAATATTAATAATATTAAAATAAAAATAATAATAATATTATTATTATTTATCATAATACTAATTATAATGATAATATTAATGAATATAATATCAAAAATAATATTAATAATACTTGTAATATTTTAGAAAATAACTCTAAAATGAAAACTAATCTATAATTTAATTTTAAATATAAATAAGATAACTCATAAATGTTTTTTTAACAAAAAATTTAAATAAATAAAAAATAGCTATTCAATTTTATTTTTATAACAAAATCAAAGACTCTCTCTCTTTAAAAAAATATTTGTTTAATGTTTACAAAAACCACCATCTCTATAAGAAGTGGTTCTTCTGCTTTTCTCTACATACTCCCTAAAAGTTCGCCTTCTTTCTCAAATTGATGATTAGAGGTTACTTATAGATTAGTGACATTGAATAGAGCAAGAATGTCGGATCAGATTCTTGAGCAACGTTAAGTTTTTCATAATTTTAAGTTTTTGAAACTCCTTTGAGTATATTTACTCTACAAATGCAAGGGAATTTTTAAATGTTTTTAACAAATATTGTAATTGTTTGTTTTGTGAATTTGGATAAGGAAAGCTAATTTCACATTTTTAAAATGTTAAGTAAGGAAAGTTAATTGTATATTTTTATAAATGTTAGTTTATTTTGAAATAGTAAATATTATGCTTGTGAGATATAGTTGTGAATTCGGATAAAAGGAGTTAGTTGCATGTTTTTTTATGTTAGTTTGAAATAAAAAATGACCTAAATTTATCTTTAAGATAGGAGATATCCGTGTTGAGATCGTTAGGATATGTATTATCTGGATATTTGATCTAATATTGTATGTTAACTCTACTAGTACATTGAATTCACTTAGATGAAGATTATCAGATGGTGAGAGTTGAAGGAGGTTCGTATGGTCATGTCCGAGATTTAAAGTATTATGAACTTATCAGAATATGACATATGGATTAAACCTATGCATATGTGAATCGAATCTGATGTTTGAAATAAGAACAGATCAAAACAGACTAGACTATATTGTATTCAAGATTTTAAATAGAAACTGATCAAAAGTGACTCTATTCGATATTTGAAATATTAATTTATTAGAAATGACTGGATTTGAGGTTTGAGACAAAAATTAATCATAACATATGGATGGTATATGACATGGGCTTACCTCTGAGTCTAATCCAATACACGTTTAGGAAGTAGAATCCAGTGTCCTTGTATATAAGTCAGTATATGTATGGGTATGATATTTGTTGAATTATGAAATCTTGTGGTTTGGTTGAGACAGAAATCTAATTTATGAAAATACTTTTGTTTTTTCAACTCTCTAACTTACATTGTGTGGTGTTTGTTTTTTATTTTAAATATGCAATGATCATGTATTACAAGTGAACATGGGATTTGACAGGTGGCATGACTCTTTAGTGGATTGATGGAGAAGTTTAATTTTTATTTTTATTTTATTTTGTGATTGTACGAAGATATTTTTATTAAATCTTATGTAAAAAAATATATTTTAAAATATATGATGAATATATGGATATTTATATTCAGGTATATTATATAATTTTTATATAATAAAGTTTTTATTATATAAAAAATATGGGAGGTTACAATACTAATAATATTAATAATAATAGTAATAATGATAACTGTAATAATAATTAAAAAAGTAAAATTCATAAGAATAATATTAAATATAATATTAATAATATTAATGATAATAATAATAATATTATTATTAATTATAATATTAAAATAATGATAATAATAAATATAATATAAAAATTAATATTAATAATAATATTAATAATATTAATATTATTTTTATTACCAACATTAATATTAATATTAAATATAATATTATTAATTACATAAGTTAATAACAATAATATCAGTTTTACTAATTTTGATTAATAATAATAATGTTAATATAATTAATAACAGTAATATTATTATTAGTAATAGTATTAACAAATAATATTAATAATAATAATAATTTAAATAAAATTAATTATTAATATTATCTATGGAAATTCTTTTAGGTAATTACCTTTAAATTTAGGTCCGTACGTAATTACATACAAATTCGAGTTTGTAGGTAATTACTTACAGAAGAATTCATAGGTAACAAATTTGCACGTAAGATTCGTAGTTAATATTAAATTTACTACAAATTTGATGTTTTTGTAGATAAAATTCATATATAGTATACGTGTAGGTAAAATCCTTATGTAATGCTATATTTATCTACGAATGAAAAATCCCCAGGTAAATCAAATTTTTTTTGTAGGTCCACACACTTTAAAACACCTTTGGTTCAATATTAACTTTAAATATCTTTACATCAACATCGTGTGCTGCTAAACATCTTTAGTTGACTTCATATTTAGAAACTATTTAACTTGATTATTGCACATCTTGATTGTTTATAAACTCAATTCCACATTATATACATCTTTAACTTAACTTCACATCTTTAATATCTCTAACTCAACTTCATTCATCAAGGATCTTCAACTCGTGCCTTGAGCATGTACGTAGCTCAACCTTATGCCTTGAGTAATTATTTGATAACTTTCTCATTATAATAAAAAAAAGTGCAAACATTAGGCTTTAGTGTGATAAAGGCATCAAGCCATGACATCGAGTTGTAACATCAAACTATACTTAGTATAAACAATACATTATATTATATGAATTCTAAAAGTGGACATTGGGTTTTACTGAAATATAAACATTTAGATTGAAAATGATAAAAATATTAAGTTACTGACATAATAATTATACCTGACATAAGCATTATGATTGTATAAATACAAAAAAGAAAAATTTATGTTTTATGAAATGTTGACATCAAGTTTTCACATTAAAATATTATAGTTGTAACATTGTTAAAATAAGCATCATATTTATTAATTACGAAGTTTCACTGTAAGAAAGACATTCAACCATAACATTAAACAATATATATATATATATATATATATATATATATATATATATATATATATATATATATAATTTTGTGTTATATTAACCATTATATTTTATCAATCGTGTAGGTAAGACATTCAACCATAACATTAAACAATATATATAACTAATTTTATGTTATATTAACCATTATGTTTTATCAATCGTGTAAGTAAGACATTCAACCATAACATTAAACAATATATATATAGTATAACTAATTTTGTGTTATATTAACCATTATGTTTTATCCATCGTGTAAGTATGAAGTTTTGTTACGATAAACATCACTTCTCTTATACTAAATGTAAGACGAGTGAAACCATAACAACTATAATACCTAATTTAATATAATTTTACACAGTTTCTATAATTTTGTATAAGTTCGTAATTGAATATAACAATACATTTTTATATGATTTATGTGTAAATATATATAATTTGTTGTATTTTAGTTCATTATCAATGATTTCGTTTATATTGAAATAATTTTGGAACATAAAAATATAATGACAAATAATCATCTAAATGAAAATTATTTGATAAAATTTGTATATTCTTAAACGTTGTGTAGTTGTAATTTAACTGTTAAGGATCATGAGACTTCTTATCATGAATGACTTTTATATATAGTCTAGTTAAGGATGTTAATGTTAGTTTTAAACCTAAGTTTTCACATAATTAAAATAAAAGTCACTCGATTATAGTCATTTGTTAACTAGAAAAGATTACAATAACACTGGTTAAAAACTTAAGAATATGATGATTCTTGTTGAACAACTAATACTATTTTTTATTTAATATTTTGTTTCAAAGCGTTTAAGGCAAAATATTACATGATGAACAATAAAATATTTTTGTATCTTTGATCCCATTGCAAAGTTTTACCACCTTAAGAATACTTAATAAAAAAAATCCTCTAATGACTTTTAAAAGTTGAAAATAACTTTGCAATCAACTAAACAAAAAGTGAAACAAAATTAAAAGAATTAAAAATGTATATTAGTGTTTTTATTTCAAATTTTAAATTTAGTTTTGATGATTTGATTGATTTTGTTTATTCCAATGTTATTGAGAATTTTAACAATTTTTTTTAACTCTATTGAAAGAGTTGTTTCAACTCGTATTTTTTTCACAAGTAAATAAACATAAAGAAATAAAAAATATATACTTTAAATATTATTTCACAATTACATAAAGATATAATAACATAAATGAATCATGAAAAATATATTTAAATTTAGTTTCTATTTAGACCAAAAAATGATATTAGAAATTTGACATAGAAATTTCATTTTATTGAAATGATTTATTTAATCAATTGTCAAAATTATTCCATATCAACCAATTTTGAAAGTAAAAAACTTTTATAAGGTTATTGTTGGTAATATTGATAAAATAATATCAACTAACTATGTTACATGTAAGGAAATTATAAATTCATATTATTGAATACAATTTAAAAAAATAAAAATAAAACTGATTATGCGAGTTTTATTTGAAAAATAACTCTGCTTTTAAATACTAAATAATTATTTATGAGTTTTGCTTCAACAATAACTTTGCATTTAAATAATAAATAATTATTTATTAAAATTAAGACGTGACAATACAATATGACCGAGAACCAAATTATATGTATATAAATGTGATATTTTTTGTAATCCTTAACTTGTATGTACATATGTGCTATATGTACACTGAAGTTAAGATAGACAAGCCACGATATACTTTTTTAACCACGATGATTTAATTGTAAAACTGTAGTCTATAATATTAAATTATTTTCAGTTTGTCATATTTAAAAATTCCCTGTTATTATATTTCTTAAATATTCAAAGCTAAAATTATTAATTAAGTTAATATAATTAATTATTTTACATTTTCGTGTTTATAATCTTATTTTTTTTTGCATTGGAAGGGTAAAAAACTACTCCCATTAAAATAGTAACTTATTTCAGAATTATTGTCATTTTCTTCTGACATCCTTAATGTTTACCTTTGTTAGTTTTATAATAATAATAAATTATTATCATTATTACTATTGCAAAACTTATTCCACATCACTAATACAGACTAAGTATGAAATGCCGAATTCCAGTAAAATAAAAATCACCACGATCCTCACGTGGCATCCTTAACGATAGTTTTTCTTTCTTAGTTTTATAATAACAAAGTATCTTTCGCAAAAATGTTTGAATATCAATGATAATTAGTGACATATATTATGTATGAAATGTTTTAGTTCATTAAAATAAAAAAAATTATTTCAGGATCATCACTATTTTCGATTTTTCATCACTATAGTATAATTTTTTTTATTATTATAAAAGTGACTTATTTCTTTTATTTACGAAAATAAATAAATTTAGGTATGGGAACTTGTAATGCAAAGTGTCAAGAGGAGACGATTAGAAACTGAACAAAAATAACAAGGTGACACAACTTTGATAGAAAATAATACAACTAAACACCATCTTAGTGAAATTATATTATTATTTTTTTTAATAAAAATCATGTCACTATAGTATGATTTTAACATATTTATCTGGTCACTTGAAGTCGTCTATACACCATACTATTTCTTCACATAAAGATGTATTTTCATGATATAATCTATCCGTTTGAATAAATAAAAAAATCACTTACTTTTATAAATAATTTTTCTTTTACCTATTTTGATAATATCATAAAGAAAATTACAGCTGAATGATGAAAAAACTACTATTTTTATTTGAATAAATAAAAAAATCACTTACTTTTATAAATAATTTTTCTTTTACCTATTTTGATAATATCATAAAGAAAATTACAGCTGAATGATGAAAAAACTACTATTTTTACCTTGTAGTCCCAATGATACTTTACCCTTTTAGATGTTATAATATAGAAAATATTTACTGCAAAAGAGATAGAATCACAATTCCTAATAGATCTTTATGAAATACTGAATTTGTATAAAAAAGATAATTATTTCTAGATTACCATTCACCTGGTTCCTTCAACAAATAAACAGTATCTTGCCTTTTGTGTTTCATCATTACATTAATTCCAGATTTATAATTACATAAATTCATACAAATAGCTATGATATTGCATCAGCAAAGGAAAGAGTGTGGAAGTGTCTATACCTCATCGGTGACATTAATATTGCCCAATACGGAATCTTCTGCAGTGGAACGTGTTCACACTGCGAGCTTTGAATATTTTTTATTAGTTCAGCCACGCAAGCCTACCCGCTCCGTTTATTCATCTCATGCTCAATTACGAAAATACCCTTGCATGGAGACTCGCGCTCAACACAGCAAGTGTGCTCTTCCCGTCAATGAGGGTATCTTCGTCATTTACTCCCATATTTTAATGGTCAAAATGGCTTATGGCATAACGCCAGGAAATCCGTTCTCACTTTTTTGGAAACAATAATCCAATCCGGAACCTAATCCTCTACAGCTTCCAAATGTTCACGAACAAATCCAACCGTTGCAGTCAGTTAAAAAGTAATTTAAGATCAAATTATTGTGTAATAAATTAATTTTGATGGTTGTGATCAATGCGATTCCAGTTATACCAACTACAGAGAATCAAAATTAATCCATGACCTTTTGCATCTCGTTCTTCTTTCTCTTTTCTCACTCTCCACTGGTCAGTCATAAAAGCTTCCTCACCTACCCCACGACCTGCACCGTGTAAGTTACACGTGCAAATCCATCTCAGCCGTTAATTTCTAAAATCAACAAAAACCCCCACATCAAAAGAATCAGACGGTTCACAATCACCTACTAGAACTTTCTCCACTTCTCCCCATTATATCTACCTTCCCCCTCTCACCTGCATTACACACTGGGGCTTGTGGTCTGCTCGTGCCAATAGGGTTAACGTTCCGTTTCTGTTGAAGTTCCAAGGTTCGTTAGCTGAAATCTTTCTCGAAAGAGTTCACAAATCGTGTTTCTCTTCATGATCCACATTCTAACCGATTGGTTTTTTCTCTTACATAATTCCTCGTTCATGCGATCTATGTGGCTGACTTTTCTTTTTTTGTTCAGAATAGTAAGCCATGGGAAAGTCTTACCCTACCGTGAGCGCTGAATACCAGAAGGCTATTGAGAAGGCCAAGAGGAAGCTCAGAGGCTTCATCGCTGAGAAGAGATGCGCTCCTCTAATGCTCCGTTTGGCGTACGTTCTGTCGTTGGAGTTAGATCACTGTTACGCACGACTATGGCTTTGTATATTGTCGTTTTGACGTTTTTTTCGTGCGTTGTGTGTGCAGATGGCACTCTGCTGGTACCTACGACGTTAGCACGAAGACCGGTGGTCCCTTCGGAACCATCAAGCACCCTGCCGAACTCGCTCACGGTGCCAACAACGGTCTCGATATCGCTGTTAGGCTTTTGGAGCCAATCAAGGCGGAGTTCCCTATCTTGAGCTACGCAGATTTCTACCAGGTGAGAATTCATTGTTCGAACTATTTTTTATATCGTTTTTTTGGATCTGATAAGTTATTATTTTTGAGGTTTTGCGTCTAATAGTACTTTTGTGTAAAACACAGTTGGCTGGCGTTGTAGCCGTTGAGGTCACTGGTGGACCTGAAGTTCCTTTCCACCCTGGAAGAGAGGTATAATATTGCATGTTCCAATTGTCATTTATGCCTGTCTATTATTATTGATGTTATATAACATTTTATTTGATAAAATGATACGATTTTTTTTTTTTAATTTTCATTTGGTCGTATTGTAAATGGTAGCTGTGCTAGCGTGTGGTTGCAGTGTGCAATTATTTGCCATTCAATATTGTCCATTCGCGCATTTAACAGTTTAAAACTATTTGATGGAGATCATGCTGCTGATATTTTATTTTATCAAATCTTAGACAGTGCATACATCTGTAATATGATCCGTCGGTTTTACTTTGATGGCGTGACTGTGAATGTGTGTACAAGTTTTACTGCACTGAATTTGTTTCCTTGAACTACCCTAATTTAATTTCTTATATGGTTAGTATGAATACTCTGCTCCAAACAGTTCTTGTTCTTGTATTATTTTGTACGCGAAATTTAAAGTAATTACGGTATATTGGTTAAGTATTATTATGTGATTTTATGATCGAATACGAGGCTAATTGCGCTATTTTGGTTCTGATCAGGACAAGCCAGAGCCACCACCAGAGGGTCGCCTCCCCGATGCAACCAAGGGTCAGTATTCTGTTTGATTGATTGTCAATAAATGTTTGGGATCCCTAGTTTTTGTGTTGCTTATGGTTTGGTTTCTGATTGATGCAGGGTCTGATCATCTGAGGGATGTGTTCGGCAAGGCTATGGGGCTTACTGATCAGGATATTGTTGCTCTATCTGGTGGTCACACCCTTGTATGTTATGACTGTGAACTTGTGTTCTTTCGAATGTTATCCGATCCACATTGTGAATGACACTGCTGCACCTAAAAGTGAAGCAACTAAAATTGTAGCCTAACTGGTGCAATTCTAATGGATGTATTTTTCAGGGAGCGGCACACAAGGAGCGTTCTGGATTCGAGGGACCGTGGACCTCAAACCCTCTTATTTTTGACAACTCATACTTTAAGTAAGTGCTTTTATGTTTATCACATCGCCTTTTATCTATACTAGCTTTTTCTTTCCGCTTTAAAACTCTTCCTTAACTCTTTATTGATGTCCAAAAATGTTTTAGGGAGTTGTTGAGTGGTGTAAAGGAAGGCCTCCTACAGCTGCCTTCTGACAAGGCACTTTTGTCTGACCCTGTATTCCGCCCTCTTGTTGAAAAATACGCAGCGGTGTGTATATTTCATAATCATCTTAACATTGTTGATATAATTGATGGAGTATCTCTAATCATGGTTTTCTGATGATTTCAGGACGAAGATGCCTTCTTCGCTGATTACGCAGTTGCTCACCAAAAGCTTTCCGAGCTAGGGTAAGTCTTGATATACAGCCTTATTGTTCTGTAAAGCTTCTTTGTCTTACTGTACTTGTGTTGTAGTTACTGTGGTATCAATTGGGTTCTGATAGGATTTATGAAATTTACCCCAGGTTTGCTGAAAATTAGGGAGCTGGAGATCTAATGACATGGTTGTGAGGATGTGAGGATGTGGTTGCCCAACCTTTTATATCATCGTTGGCAAGTTGGATTGTTTTTTTTCTTTCGTTTGTTATGGTTGATCCTTTTGTTAAATAACATTCCTAAGAGTTAATGATTGAACTCATTGGGACCTCACGTCATTCGTAAGTTCTATTCTATGCGTATTGCCGTTTTATTATAGGTGTTCTTATTCTGTGGCCTTTTTGCATTTCCGTTTTGTTAGAATTATTATGTGGCCTTTTTGCGTTTGCGTTTTGTTAGAATTAGACAGATCTTGGCTAATGCGATTTCTGGTTAATTGTTGTTCATTATTATTTGGACTTTTGTGTTTTGCTACGGTAATAGCCATTGTTGTTTGGCTAATGCGATATCTGATTAATTATTTTTTCTTTATTAAGTGACCTTTAGCTTTTTGGTAGAGTTAAAACACAAATATAGGCAAATTAGACCTTTTCATGAAGTTTCTTACTTCGAGCTTATTATGCAAGTTCCTATAAAACTAAACAATGATTTCAGGCTAAGGTTTGGCTAAAAATAATGGCTATCTGTTCAATCTCATCTTAATGGCAATTTTTGGCTGACCTAAAAATGATGGCTTATTAATTAAATAATGTCTATCTGTACTATCTCGTTTGATAAATGAAATTTTAACAATTTTATCTATTTTGCGTGCATTTGGAAGATGCTATGTTTCTAGAATATTGCTTTTCCTCGTTTGATATAACGATTGGAATTTATTACACATTCGCCTAGAGCTCTTTACTCCAACCTGAAAGTTCCAACCTGAAAGTTCCACAGAACGTAAATTTATTATTGACATTATAGTATAATTAAGCCATTGAGTTAAGATTTTTAAAATTGTTATGGATGCCAATTAAATTTCATAAAACGCATTTCCAGGCGTGGAATTATAATTTTAAAAGTTTTGGACACATTGTACATTATAGATATACATATTCTAATAAATAAAACTATGCATAACAATAATATTTGTGAATGGTAACTTGTAATAGTTTAGAGGTGATTGTCTAAATGAACTCACAAATTTGAAGGAAAAAAAACATAAATATTATTATTTATGTTTATATTTTTATTAAAATTATATTTTAAAAGAGGTTATACTATATTATATTAAAATATAATTTTGTGTCGTCTTTAGAAATTAATGACAAATTTAAGATGTATTCTTGGTATTATAAGTGTTTAATTGATTTAAGAGTCAATCACCCAAGATGGAATGTAAGCCTTGCGCTTTGTGCGCATAGCCCAAAAAGGTTAAGTCAGAAATGGAAGGGGAAGATGTCCTATAAATATGCAAGAGGCTCACCCTTGTTATTCATCACATTGTTATTTCATATCTCTGTATTCACCTTTGTATTTTGAAGTACTTTTTAAGTTATGAATATTGTATTAACCTGCATGATTATATGATAAGTTTTTTTATTACGTATGTTTGGTACCATGAATGAGAACTTGTAATTTATCGGATTATACATTCTAAGACGCGAGTCTGCATAATTATTTGAATACAAGTACACTTTGCGTGTCACATATATTTAGTATTGTGATGTCCTGCTATTGAGTCTCTAGTCAAATAACACATTTGGAAGATAGTTATTTTGTTTATTGAGTCTTTGGTCCACTGGACAAAGGATGTGGTTCTACTTGTTAGTTGTCATTCTCATCCATAATAATGTCCTTACTTTTTTATGATATTCGTAGATATGTCCCTCGTTGAAGCTTAACTAAATTTTCTGGTCACAACATGATGTTCACAACAGTTGTGATTTGGATGACTTTCAATTAAATTAAATGTGTTTCTTAAAACATTAAATGTTTATATTCTTTTTATTCAACTAAATGATCCTAGTGGGTTTCATTAAGTTCTCTTAAGAGACAAATTAGTAATAAAGATTGAGTATTAATGTTTCAAAAGAAATATTTGAATAACTATTTATTTCCTGTAAAATCTTGTAAAAGCAATCCGTCAAAAAAATTCTTACAGAAAAAAGATAACTAATCTACTTTTTCAAAGACCCGCATAGTATTATGTAACTAATAAGTAAAGCTAATCCAATGTCAATATTTATATCATTTTGTATGGATCTTTAAGGTAAAAGTCTCTAACCAATTAGAAAAAAAAAACAAAGTTTTAATAAAACAATTCAAGAAGGAATAAGCACTTGCACATGTACTAGGAAACTTCCTATTCGCCAATAAAAATGTTGACCTACTTCAACAACTTATATATCATAATTTTTTTACTTGTTGATAGAGTATAATAAAATATTCATATTGCCTGTCCTCTATAAAATAACTTAAAAAAGAGAATTATTTTTATTGAAGCATCTCCTTTCCCTTTTGATTTGTCTGCTTTGAATATAGATACTATATACACATACATGAGACCCTTGCCACCAACCTCATTTGAGGTGCTTGATGGCGACAATAGTGCCAGTGATGTAACCAACTGGTAAATGCTTGAAACCACTCATGCCAACGAGAAATGCTTCATTCAAGCTGGTGGTGGCTTGTATCTCAACTAGGGAAGAGATATAACAAAGATTTTATGACACCCATGTATTTTGTGTGTCGATTGTTTTTGGTTGTCGAAGACAGCAGCCAAACACATGAGAACGTCCACTCGAAGGCCAAGATATAGGAAAAGTAAAGTAAAATGAAGTCTTAAAAAAAAGTATGATGACATTTTCTTTTTCTGTCATTTCATCTTCGAAGTTCCTAGTTCCGTTTGAGGAACGAATTTGTTGTTCTATGGGTAACTAGTTTTGAAGATCTCAAGGTTGTTCAGAAAAGGACCACTATATTTTGTATCTTTAACTCTTTCATGATAAGGGAATATTTAGAGAGATTAAAATTTGTCAGTGCACCACGCGTGGGAAGTAAAACGACACCTCTCCATTTTGTAGCTCCATCTTACAGCCTCATTTTGTTTTTACACCACGTTGCTTCCTATTATATAATAATGGAGAACATTATTATAACTTTGTATAAAATATTTTATAATCAGATTTTTTTAATTTAGTTTTCGTTTATAAAGTTTCTTATTTAGCTCCTCATTTGTAGGAGTAAAATAATATAGGAATAAGGTATCTATATCTTAAAAATATATAAATTAGTAATGGAGTTTAAGATTTACTTATTTTTTTAAATCTTGTCATCCTAATTTAGTACAACTATGATGTAATGATGACAATTAATGGATATTCATGTGTAAAAAAGTTATATTAGTGAAAATGTGAAGTCTTCAACTGAAGAGAAGATGAAAGCTACGAAAATAATTTGAAAATCAAAAAGTAAAAAGATGGTTATTAATGTTTATGAAGTCATAAATCATAAAAATGTATATTTGCTTGCTCATTATCATTGATATTTGGAACACTTTGTCGAATGTTTTTTATGATGGAAGTGATGTGCTATACATGTTTAGTTTGAATCAAAAGATATCTATCGTAAAATAATAGAATAAAATCTAATGGAGAGTTGGTTTAGGTTATTAGGGAATTAGATTATCGTGACAAAGTAGTCCTGAATGATCCTAATGATGTAAAGTCATATAAGACGTCAATTGAACAAATTTTGGTTGCATATATTCCTTGTTAGATGAGATGATGATTTTGAGTGTAAAGAAGTGAAACTTGATTTAGAAGAATGTCATGCATTAATTTGGAAAGAGAGTTTGATGACTAATGTTAAAAACAAAAGATATGATTTCTAATTCCACTAGTATGATGACAAGGAAACTGATTTATAATGTTAAAAAGCAAGATCATACATTGTTTTTAGAGAAAAAAAGAAGGAAAGTTATAATTCTTATTGTCTATGTTGATAACATGATAGGTACGGAGGATGATCTAGACGAACACAGGGTATTGAAAGAGTACTTGACAAATAAATTTGAGGTGAATGATCTTGGTCCTTTGAAGTACTTTATTGAAATGACGTTTTAATATCAAAATAAGGTATTTTTCTTTTTCAGTGAAAATATGCATTGGATTAATTGAAAGAAACTAGGATGACAACATGGAAACCAATAATTTCTCCAATTAAATGGGGGATTTGAGTTGTGTATTAACCCCAACTAACAAGGAAAGATATTAGAGAATTGCAAGGAGATTGATGTATCTCTCACACACCACACTAGATTTAACTTATACTCTTAGTGTGGTTAGTTAATTTATGCACAATTCAGGGAAAAAAAAATACATTGATGCTGTTATATGGATTTTAAGGTACATAATGGAAAAGGAGTCCTAATGCAGATTGGGCATGTGCTTTTGATGATAGAAGATCAACCTTTGAGTACTTCACATTTGAATGAGGTAGTCTTGTCACATGGAAAGCAAGAGGCATAAAGTTGTAGTTAAATTACAAAGATTTATATCTTAGATTACTTTTCTAGGATTAGGGTATGTACATATGTGTCACATTCATTTATATTGTAATAATAAAGTTGTGTATGACATTGCTTATAACCTTGTACAACACAGTCGATCGATGAAGCATTTGAATGTTGATAGTTTTTTTTTTTTTTAATGGAAAAACTTGATAAAAATATTATAGAATTGTCAAATATTCGATAAAAGATCAGTTGTCAAATATTTTTACCAAAGTTGTGGCAAGCCATATTTCAGGGAGATTATATTAGAAAAGTTAAGAATATTTACCAACTTGAGGAGATGATTGAGATGAAAATATTTGATTGACTGAATTATAGGTTAGTATAATTAAATCTTCCTTAATTTAGTCCTCATTTATATACTTCGTTATTTAGCTCTTGATATTGAAAAATAAAATATTATAAAAACAATATATAGTATACAAATCATATATAAATGAAAATCATTGAGGGATTCTATTTTTCAATCTACCCTCTTATCCAAGTTATTAATATTAGCTAAAGTTTAGACTTATTAAAGTGATTAGGTCTATGCCACACATTATTGTCTATAGTTCCATGGGTACCTCATAATTAGGATTTACACTTATTTCCTACCAACAACACAATCAATAGGTGATAAATTATTGTTTAGATTTTTTTTTGTATCATTAAATAATGTTCATTGTGAGGACATGATGGAGGTAAGTTGGTTAGAGTGAATAAAGAAGGATGCATAGGTGGAAGAAAAGGAAAGGTAAGCAGCAGGGTAGATAAAATGAAGATAAACTTGCAACGAATAATGACAAGAAAAGAGTAACTTAATTGGAAACAAGATAAGCAAGTTCTTGTGAATGAGGTTTAAGTGGCAGAAGCAATTTTAACATAAATGATATCTTTAACTTATAAGTACTTTTAGTCAATGTCCTTTAGTTACCAAAAAATATTATAAGATGGTATCACAACTAATGGTAAAACGTTTCTCTAATTTATATGCTTAGAAATATAAAACAATGGAAGTCTTAGAAGGAAAAGAAGAACAACAATTAAAACTATAATCATAAAATCCTAACAATTTAAAGAGATAAAAAATAATCTCACCCTAACCTCACTAGTTATCATCAACAGAAAGTTTTTATTTTTATTTTTAAAATTTTATATAAATTATTGTTTTACTTTATAACCATAAATATTACATATTTAAAAATAATTGTCAATCATGTTAAGAATCTCAATAAAAAAAGAACCCCACTAAAAAACTTATTTAATTTAAAAAAAGGACTAAACTACACTAACACATTCTAATATTTTCTCAAATTACTTTGATATATAATTTTTTTTCATCAAAATCCTTTATTAACATGTCATATTTTATCGAAGAAAGAATACTGTATATTTGAAAACGATAAGTAAAATTTATTCTAAAATATATTTAACTTATTCTTTAAATAATATGAAGTTTAAATTTTTAATATATTTTAGAGTTTAGGATTTAAGAGATATTATTAAAAAATATATATATTATTGTTAAAATGAAATATTTTTTGAACTTCTTATCACTTAACATTCGAGAAGTTTATTAAGTTCTCATTAAATTAAAATTATTGATTATATTTTATTTTCATAAAAAAATAATTATTTTCATAAAAAATAATTATTTTCATATAATACAATATAATTAAAAATCTATGAAAAGTGAATTTGATATTAACTTTACAAATATTTAATTTAAGAAAAAGTAATTTAACTTATTTTAAAAATCTGAACTTAGATTAAGTGTTTTTCATCATACTAAATTCTTGAAGGTCTCAACTTGGTCATTTATAATTTTAACACTAGAAATGTTCCGCGACAATTAAGTCTCTTTATTTAGCATAAAAAGTTCATAAAATGTTGCAACTTTTCTTAATTATTTATTAAACCCGAGATTAGTGTATTATGCCGAGGTCCCTGGAAGTATGTAAGGGGATTTTGGGAAGATTCTTTATTGATGTAGATTGAAAAGGTTGACCAATAATAACTTCAGTTATTATTCAATCACTGTTGAAGAATAATACCAAAGAGTATTTTTTTTAATCACAATTTAATTGCTATATTTATTAATGCCATTTTTTTTACTTCAAAATAAATCTAAGTTATGTTTTGTAAAACTTTCTGAATGTTTATTCAACTGTCATTTTTTTAGTTGTTTTACTACTTTTTAAACGAGTAGTGAATTTCTCAAATAATGACAAAATGTCTATAGATATACATATTTTCAAATCGTATTACACGTAACCATAAAACAATATGATATGTTATGTAATAATTCAACTTTAAAATATTTGAAGAAAATATAAAAAATAATGAACTTAAACGAGACTTAAAGCAGTGGACTTTTTCGCATTGTCACTGCCAGGGCTTTATCTAATGTGGTTGTTAGTGATAGATTAACAAATAATGGAATTGATTATTAACCTAATCAATTATTTGTGCAATAAATTATCCTTGAGTAAAAAATAATTTAACCAAACATTTTTTATTTTTTTGTGAATGAAAGGGTCCAAAAGCCCAAACAGGAGAATCAAATGATTTCATTAGGTATGTATTAAATATATTGAAATTGTCACGAGTCAAAATTTGCACAAAATTCAATTATTCAGTTTCTTCAGGCTCAGGATAATATTTGATATTTATTGTGATGATTTATTTATTTAAAAATCTTTAATCTAAATCCACGAGGTGGCTTTGACGAGCGAACAATACAAATCACGTAACAATAGAGGAAGAAAGAAAGGTTGATGGCTGTTGAAATAATTGAACAAATGGTGGCCGTAGATTAGAGGCGGCTGAAGTCTGAGCCGTCCGATGAAGTCTCAAACGCGTCGCACGTGTGCGCGTGTGGTTTGTTCCGTTATTTTTTCTTTCCATGGCGCGTTTTCGCACCGTCTTCCTGGCACCTGCTCAGAAAGAGTGTAAAAACTCAACGTGCTTACCCAGCCGAGTTGACCGAGCGAAAGTATTTACACGTACGCACGCACGCACACACTGACTCGGTGACTCACTCGTTATTTGGACACTATTTAAATTAAAATCGCTCCACTCGCTTCTTCCACTTCCATCTTCATCCTTTTCTTCTTTGACGGTTTCTAGAAAGAGAAAGTTTGTTAGAGGGAGATAAATCGCCGGAGGTGCGGCTCGCGTGTGAGAAGAGAGAGAAAACGCTCTTCTCCGAAGGTTTTTAGAGACAAAGTTTTTCGTTGAGAGAGAGAGAGAGTGATGGCCGGAGTTAATCCGAATGGCGTCGCCGATTTTCCGGCGGTTCCGACGCACGGCGGACAGTTCATTCAGTACAACATATTCGGCAATCTCTTCGAGGTTACGGCGAAGTACCGTCCTCCAATCATGCCTATTGGACGCGGCGCTTACGGAATCGTTTGGTACTGCTTCGTGTTCTTCGACTTATTATGGTTTTGGAAACGCGATTGGTTTAATCGAGAGATTGTGTGGTTCTCTGATTGTATGAATCGGATTCGGTTGTGATTGAATGTTAGCTAGTGCGTGAGTGTTTGATTTTGTTGTTTATTTATGAAATCTGAATTGTTTGTTGATGTGATTTTTGAAGCTCGCTGTTGAATACGGAGACGAATGAGCTGGTCGCTGTTAAGAAGATAGCTAACGCTTTCGACAATCATATGGATGCTAAGCGAACGCTCCGTGAGATTAAGCTTCTTAGACATTTGGATCATGAAAATGTGAGTGATCTCTCCTTTGTGGTTGACTTACACATATATCGTATCATCATATGGTACAAATTTAATACATGCTTGGTTTTGGTGGGTGAAGTACTTTTCTTAAACTGTTTTGATTGTGCCACGTATTTTTAGCTGAAAATTCACTTTATAATCAATTAAAATTGAGTAAATGGCCTATAGACTCAGAATTATCGTGATATGTAGTTAAAATTTAACATGATAAATTTATTCGCTTTATAAGATATTTATCAGAACAAACCTATCAATCGTGTTTCCTGATTAGTCAACATTTTTGGTACAAAATAACAGTACATAGAAATTCAACTCATTAAAATTATGCCAATTACAACTTGATATGATAAAATTGTTGAATTTACAATAAGTATCTTCAAAATTACACCATTAGTTGACATTTTTACAGAGTAATGAAGAAATTAAAACCTAATTTTTTTATGAGATTTCATATGACTTTTTTACGAAAAGTTGTAGAAGCATAAAATGCTGGTACAATACATGTGAGTGGCGACAAGCTTCTTGGGATTTAATAGGGTAAAGTCCCGAGATTGACCATGACTTCCTAATTTGGAGGAACCATGATGACATGGAACTGGGATTTGGTTATAAACTTTTGCTATTCATAACATTGAATTTTATTTAACTTATGAATAATAAGTTGGTTGTGTTGGTACGGCTTTAAGGTTTCACTGTAGTGAAAATGATCAAAGTCTCAATTAATAGAATATAAAAGCGGTGCGTGATTAAAATGTCTATTTGGATAACAGGTAATTGGTTTGAGAGATGTTATTCCTCCACCATTGCGGAGAGAGTTTAATGATGTCTACATCGCCACTGAACTCATGGATACCGATCTTCATCACATCATTCGCTCTAATCAAAGTCTGTCGGAGGAGCACTGCCAAGTGAGTGCTCTCAATCTGTTGTTTTTTAATTTATATATGTATCATAATTACTATGTTTTCAAATTGGAACCTTTTGTTTTGCTGATGATTGGATGCTATTGTACTTGCAGTACTTCTTGTATCAGATTCTTCGTGGGCTAAAGTACATACATTCTGCAAACATAATCCATAGAGATTTAAAACCGAGCAACCTGTTGCTGAATTCTAATTGCGACTTGAAGATTATTGATTTTGGTCTTGCACGACCAACTTTGGAAAGTGACTTCATGACGGAATACGTAGTTACAAGATGGTACAGGGCTCCTGAATTATTGTTGAACTCCTCAGATTACACCTCTGCGATAGACGTGTGGTCTGTTGGTTGCATCTTCATGGAGCTTATGAATAAAAAACCTCTGTTTCCAGGCAAAGACCATGTGCATCAGATGCGCCTATTGACAGAGGTGAGATTGATGACCGTAGCTCTTCAAGTTATAATGACATGTTTCATGTTATTTGATATCATGGATATAGTCAATAACTCAATTTTAAAAAGTAATTTTATTTCCATACTTACTCTTCTTGTCTTATCCACACAGCTTCTTGGCACCCCAACTGATGCTGACCTTGGGCTAGTGAAAAATGAAGACGCAAGAAGATATATCAGACAGCTTCCTCAATATCCTCGCCAACCTTTAGCTCAGGTCTTCCCCCATGTTCACCCCGCAGCCATTGATCTTGTTGATAAAATGTTGACAATTGATCCCACCAAAAGAATTACAGGTACCTTTCCCATCCCAGTCATTTTTTTATAATTTCGTAGATAGATGAAGCAAAATGTAGTTTCATTTTGAACATTGACGATATCTGCAAAGCTACATATTGAATAAAATTGGGCAAATTTTCATTTATTTCTGTTTAAATATTGGCAGTTGAAGAAGCACTAGCCCATCCATACCTTGAAAAACTGCATGATGTAGCTGATGAACCAATCTGCATGGAACCATTCTCATTTGAGTTTGAGCAACAGCAATTGGATGAAGAGCAAATAAAAGAGATGATATACAGGGAAGCATTAGCACTCAATCCTCACTATGCTTAAAGCAGAAAGATTCAAGTACTTGTAAGTTTTATCTTAGAAGGAAAAATAAAAAATTCGTTTTCAATTTTTTCATCACCAAGTTCCCTGCTTACAAGCAGGAAAGTATCAAGTTGAATGAAAATTCAATCTTGTTACCAGCCAAGCTCCCTAGGTATTTTATTCAATCTGTGTGACTAGTTAGGTACAACTACGTCTTGATGAGTGCCCTTTTGTTGTAAAGTGCCATGCAACGATATTAAGCTCCATAAATTTTTTTAACCCTGATGGGTTATTATTATTTTTATTTTCTTTTGGGCTTGGGTAACTCATCATCTATCCTGCCTAAGTTATTTGCATTGTAACTTTTTGTACCTTAATTTTAGCTATTTTCTGCTATATTATCTGTATAGTGGATTTGAATTCAGTGAGCAAACCCTTTAGAGAAGTAGTTCCTGTAATGGTTCAGAAAATTTAATGGATGAACCTTCGTCTAACTTTTCTAATTTCAAGTTTAATGTGTGTCTTAAGTATGATATATAGATTTACATTGCCATATTTCTGTAATGAGTCTCCTTACAATATTATGTCTACGTTTATTCCGCTTTTTCCATGCACTACTTAATCTGTCTATAACATCAGGCTCGTAAAATTCTGAGATTAATTTGTATCTTAGAAGGAATGCTACTTGTAATGGCTAACCGAGATGTGCAGACAGAAGGTAAAAGGTTTGAGGGTATTAATTGACATCTTTTCAGAACCTCATTTTATCTCTCATGGTTAAGATGAAAGCTTTTATAATTCACAATCTCGGTTGTTTATCAAATAGAACATAAACATGGACTCTCTGAAACATCGAAGTCCCCCAAAAAGAATAGATGCGTAATCCATTCTTAATAAAAAGAATATATTTTTGAAAAAAAAAATTTAAATGCTTGTTTGGATCACCTCTCCCAGTCAATGAAACACAAGAGTTAAAGGAAAGAAATGAAAATTTTAAAATTCCAGCTTAACTATTTGTAACTACTGAAAAATATGAAATGCTTTTCTGCGATAATATTTATTTATCAATTAGATAAGTATTAATGCATTATAAAATTATTTTTATTAATCATGTCAAAATTTCAAACTAAAATAGAGAGATATATTCAATTTAATATAATATGAAAAAAATCAAAACTTAAAGTAACATCAGATTAGAATTAAATTTAAGTAATAATGTTAGAAGGAAATAAAAGTTTTATAAATTAAAAACTTGACGCACAAAAAGTCATCTAATATAATAAAAAATAGGTTTTAAAAATACTAACAATCAAATTTAATATAAAAATGGATAAGATCTATTTGTCATCTGTCATTAAATTTTATTACAAAAAGTGACAAAACAGACGGAAATGTTAATTGAATCTCCTAAATGTGATGAAAGAACAAGATATTTATGTGACACCAAAGCGGAGATTAGTCTCACCTTCTATCTCGTGGGAAACTTCAAAAACAAAAGTTCTATGTAAAAAGTAGAACGAACACAAATATCATTTACAATTCGAGAACAATCAGAATCAGAATATTATTTATTTATTGAGCATGATCAGAGTATTGGCATAATAGTGGTAACTGGCAATTCTATATGCGTAGCACTTTACTCCGAACAACGTCTTCGAACTTAAGAAGCTGCTGAAGGGTTGGTTCGAGCAAAGAAAAAATGGTTAGTAATTAATAAGGATGAAGTCTCAGTTTTATCAACTGGATTGCTGCGTATTGTGTTTGGTACAATCAAAGGGTCCAATCGATTGATTCTTACGTCTCACCTGCAAAAACGAAAAAAAAAAAAAGAAATTAAAGTAACACAATAATGTCAAAATACAAAGCATAGAGATAAAAAGAGATAAAAAAGATAACAAATAATGCAACTTATTAAGATGTTCATCTAGACAAGATTATTGTTAACAATAAAGATGAATCAAGAGAAACTGAGTTGGTTATCATGTCATCATAGATAAGAGATTGGACAGATTCTGATGTCACATTACGTAAAAAGCTAATGAAAAAGCATTTTGTAAAGAATGTAAAAAAGTTCCAAAAAGTTTAATCGCAGGAATTCCAACACCAAATGCTTAATTCTCATGCAAATTACTTCTTTTAAGCGATCAAAAAGGGGTTTAAGTTATTCTTCATATTTTCTGAAACTACAAAGGCATGATTATGCACCATTTTAAAATCAGTGGGGTAAGTTCCTTTTTGTTCGTGTTGTTTGAAGCGGATTCATTACGCGTTAGATGTTTCAAGTGACCTCGTCATGTCAAAATTGTGTTAACTTTCCATAAATATTTATAAATCTTGATAGGGGTTCCCTTATTTAAAACCGTAAAAGTACAGACTGTTTATACACAATTCAGTTAGAGAATCCATAAATTATGTGAATTATACTTATTATCCGATTACAAAAAAGTAAATTGTTCATGCTATATCTCTACGTTTAAAATTTGAATCAGGTTTACAGGACGAAGTATGAGCCTTACCGGGGACCAAGGACCAGGTTCCTGCTGTGGCTTCTCAGTGGGTGAATTTTGTACAGCACCGCCTTTCATCGTTAAGATCTCCTGTTAACACCAGGTGTAAAATGAATTTAATATTTCAAAGAACAGACTTTATATAATGCCGTGATTCTAAATCTGAAATAAAAATTTGATTCAACTCTTCCACTTGCAATACAAACGATTTGGCTAAATTAACATTCAACAGAAACATACCAAAAGTATAGATATTAAAGAAAGATTCATGTTTAAAGCCCAAAAAGTAGCAACTGAAAATAGGAAAACAACACTGCGTGGCATAAAAAATAGCGCCATGCAAAGACTATTAATCAGTCATAAAACGTATGCAGTTCCGTCAAGAAGAAGTCTGTCACCTCTCCGGCAGCTTCAATTGCAGCTAACCATTCGTCAGAAAATGGAGCAGCATTTGGCGGAGGCTTCAATGTTGGAACTTCCTGCTTGCTTTTAGTTGCAGATTCTTGCCTGCCATTCAAAAAATTAATGTGCATCACTCAACTTGTCAGGTATCCAAAACCGTATCTTAGAATTTGAAACGAAAGGATTGCCAAACTGTGATTATCAAATATTATCAAGAACGAAGAAACTTACAAATGAATTATTTTGTTGCTGTCCTCTGCATAATAAATATCACCTTTTGACTGGTGCTCCATGTCGGTATTAGGAGACTCGTCTTTCTCAAAAATATCAGTTCCAGCTTCTTCTGAAAAAGTTGTAGTGTTCAACAAACTAATTTCACAGACCTGTGGGACTCTTGTATTGGAGGCTAGATTATCTGAAGCTGGTGAGCTTGAACTTTCACTTGAACGATGCTCTTCAGGTTTCCAAGCAAATACATCTGTAAAGGAGTCTTTGCTCGCTTCTATAAAAGAATTGCATTCAGAAGATACAACTTTGTCTTTGAATTGAACTTCAACTAATGCCAATATGTCTGAAGAACCTTTCTTCGCATCATTCATTTGCAAGTGCTCTGCCCTCTCATCCGCATAAAGATTTCCATCTTCGTTTTTAGGCATGGCCTGAATACGGTCATTGGAAGTATTGTGCTCACCTGTACGGACATCACATCCTTCTAGTTCATGCTCAGACAAATTTGTTTTCTTGCTTTCTTCAGAAGAAGCTATATTTGTCGACAGCCAATTACCATCCAAGTGTAACTGTATGTTATCAACATTCTGGGAACCTACACCAACAACAGCACAAGGCCCTTGAAAATCAGAAAGTTGAGAATTTTCATTTTTATTGTCACTGTCGGCCAATGGAAACTTATCATCAGAAACAGCAAGACATTGTTTACTGTTGCAGTTGTATAACACTGGATTTTCAGTAAGTGACTGCATTTGTGTGGTCAAACGTGATTCCTCAATCTCTCTGTTGGTCTGATTAAATTCTTGGACAAACCGACCGCATACTGAATGTTGCATATGGCCAGAGGGTTTTTCTGCTCCATTGGCAATAGAATCTCTGGTGTTTGAAATGAAATCTGCAGACACTTCAGAAAATTCACTCTGATCAACCAAGTGACCATGCTTTAGCTCTAAACTCTCGTACTCGCTAAGCATTTTTTCAGCTTTGGAATATGTAGTTATGCTAGTTTCTTGCTCAATGTTTCCTGTGACATCACAGTGAACATGATGCTGCATAGAAGCATCCCTAGAAGAACCATCATCTCGAAGCTGCAACTCAAAAATGGTACAGCAGTTATTAGTTCATATATCATTTACCCTCGAATCTAAATCAGCTTTCACCATTGGAAATAGTTGGGCTGTAAAGTGGAGATTTTCTCCATCAATCTCGCGATAAGTCTGCTTTCCGCAGAAATATTGCTTACCTCAGTATCAGAAGCAACAGTTTCCGGCCTATCTGCATCGGGGGAATTCTGATTCAACTTCTACATGCCACAAAAAAAATAGGCCATAATTATCAACGTTTAAAGCCCAAAAAAAACATTATAAGCATTGAAAACAGGAAAACAACACTGATGTGGCTTGAAACACCCCGATATGCAAAAAGCTATTTATCAGTCATTAAAAACATGCAAGTGCAGTCGATAAATCTAAGTCACCTGTCCAGCGGAATCGACTGCAGTAAACAATTCATCAAAAAATGGAGCAGCCTTTGGTGCAAGCTTCCCTGTAAGAACTTCCTGCTTGCTTTTAGCAGCAGATTCTTGTCTGTCATTCAAAAGATTAAGATTACATCATTAGATTTGCCAAGTTTCAAATCCACGTCTTAGATGTTGATATGGAAGGGTTGTTAAAGCATAATTGACCAAATAATATCACAAACTATGATACTCACAAATGTATTATTTTTCTGCTGTCTTCTGCAAAATAAATGCCACCTTTGGACTGATATAGCATGTCAGTATCAGGAAACTCATCTGAATTTTTTTTACTGTTCAATGAACTAAGTTCACAGACCTGTGGGATTCTTAGATTGAAGGGTAGATGATCTGAAGCTGGTAAATTTGAACTTTCACTTAAAGAGCGAAGCTCCTCAGATTTCCAGGCAACTACATCTACAAAAGAATCTTTGTTCACTGCTGAAGAAGGAATGCGTTCGGAAGCTATAATGTTGTCATCGAGTTGAACTTCAACTAAAGCCAATATGTCAGAAGAACCTTCTTTTGCATCGTCCATGTCAAGATTTTCATCATTGTTTTCAGAAATAGCCTGAATGTTGTTAATGAGTTGAACTTCAACTAAAGGCAATATGTCAGAAGAACATCCTTTTGAATCATCCATATCAAGATTTCCATCATTATTTTCAGACACATCCAGAATGGTGTCATTGACTTGAACTTCAACTAAAGGCAACATGTCAGAAGAACCTTCTTTTGCATCATCCTTTTGCAAACCATCCATATCAAGATTTCTTTCATTGTTTTCAGACATGGCCTGCGTTTTGTCATCGAGTTGAACTTCAACTAGAGGCAATATGTCAGAAGAAACTTCTTTTGCGTCATCCATGTCAAGAGTTTCATCATTGTTTTCAGAAATAGCCTGAATGTTGTCAATGAGTTGAACTTCAACTAAAGGCAATATCTCAGATGAACATTCTTTTGAATCATCCATATCAAGGTTTCCATCATTGTTTTCAGACATATCCTGAATGTTGTCACTGACTTGAACCTCAGCTAAAGGAAACATGTCAGAACAACCTTCATTTGCATCACCCACTTGCAAATCATCCATATCAAGATTTCTTTCATTGTTTTCAGGCATGGCCTGAATGTGGTCATCGAGTTGAACTTCAACCAGAGGCAATATATCAGAAGAACCTTCTTTGACATCATCCATATCAAGAATTCCATCTTTGTTTTCGGACATTGTCTGAATGTTGTCATTGAGTTGAAATTTAACTAAAGGCAATATGTCAGAATAACCTTCTTTTGCATCATCGATAAGCAAATCATCCATACGAATATTTCCATCTCTATTTTCAGGCATAGCCTGTATATCATTATTGGAAGCATTGTGCTCACTTGTATAGATATCACATAATGCACCCTCAAATAAATTTGTTTTCTTGATCTCGTCAGAAGGAGCAACATGTGTGGACAGCCTATCACCATTAAAGTGTAGTAGTATGCTATTAACATTATCTGAATCTGCAGCACCAACAGCACCAGACTTTTGAAAATCAGTATCATTCGTAACAAGGCAGTGTTTAGTGTTGCAGTCGAATGGCTCATCCACATCTTCCACTGCTTTCTTGATTTCTTCAGAAGAACCAATAGTTGTGGGCAGCCGGTCAACGTCAGACTGCAGTATGTTATTACCATTCTCAGGATCTGCACGAACAACAGCACCGGGGCTTTGAATATCAGAAAGACAAGAATTTTCATTTATACTATTGTTATCTGCCAATGGAAACTTATTAGTAGTAAAAAAACATTTAAACGCTTACTGTTGCTTTTGTATGGCTCCGGATTTTCATTGAGCAACTGCATTTGTGCATCTTCCACATGTGATTCTTTAATCTCTCTGTCAACATGATCAACTTCTCGGACTAACCGAGTCAATAGTGTATGTCGTAAGCAGCTAGAGGAATTTTCAGCTCCAGAACCAATAAAATCTTTGGTGTTTGAAATGATATCTGCAGATACTTCAGAAAATTCACTCTGATCAGGCAAGTGACCATGATTTAGCACTAAACTCTCATCGTCACAGAGCATTTTGTTAGCTTTAGAATATGTAATCTTGCTAGTTTGTTGCTCAAAGTTTCCAGGGACGTCACACGGAACATCATAGTGGATAGAAGCATCCCTAGAAGAATCCTCATCCCTAAGCTGCAACTCAGAAATTGTACAATGGTTATTGGTTGACATTTCATTTTCACTGGAAACAAAATCAGCTTTAACCATTGGACATTCTTGGGATGTAAGGAGGAGATTCTGTACGTTATCCTCTTGAAAAGGTCTTCTTTCCTGTGAAACATTGCTTACCTCAGTGTTGCAAGCTGTTGCAGAAACGGTTGTGCAATCTTCACTCACCCTATCCAATTCAAAGACTTGAGTACTATGATCCATTGCTTTTGAGTCAATAACCTTATCACATTGTTCCAACACTGGTATCGTCTGAACGAAACCCGACTGATCATCTACTGATAACTGACAGCCTTCAATTTTAGCTATTTTTGGTTGACTTGCAGCAGCACATTTGATTTCTGGTGTAGACTTCTGAGGGGAACCTTTGGAGGATAAGGTTGTCATGTGAACTAACTGACAACTATCCAAATGAGATACACTTTCTTTTGTTGACATAATTTGTCCCACCATACTAGCACTTGTAGTCTTGAGTTGTTCCCCCGGTAACTGCTGATTAACTGCCTCTAAATTACTTCCAGTGGTTTCACTACAATTGACTGAGAGATTCCCATTCAATAAATGCTTTTGTGCATCTCCTCCACTTTCAACAAGATCAACAGCACAACGATTTACCTGTTCAGTATTCCTCTTTTGATGAATTTCTTGTATAGATCCTTCCAAAACAGTTTCACTAAAATCAAGAAGACTGGAATTTAAAAGCGCAGTCTTGACACTATTGTATTCATTGAACTCTCCAGAAAGTCTACTATCCTTTAAAGTGTTATGCTTTGCCTGTAGCACCAAACTTTCATTGGAAGTTAGGACATTACAAGCGAGTAGTTTGGCCTGTTCATCTTCATTTTGTCCCATGCCAACATACACAGTATTTGAAGTTCCCTGCATGCAATGATGCACTATCGATGGTGGATTCTGTAATACAGATCGATACCCTTTTGACAAAACATCAGGCTGAGCAGCTTCTTTCTCCAACTGCACTTTTGTGTGACTCTCTAAACGAAACTTCTTTTCATGTCTGGGGAATACTGCATCCTCCACGCTAGAAGCATTCTTACTTCTACGTAGTTCTCCGTGTTCCTTGTGTGTTATGTTGACATGATCAAGAATGTTTTCAACCTTTTCTTGCTTGCTTATTTTTTCAGAACCCACAGAATTATATTTCACTTCTACACCAACTATCTGCTTATTATCCACTTGCATGCTCAGTTCTGACTTCACATCTAAAAGGCTTAACTCCTCAATGCAATTCTTTCCTTTTACGATTTCGGACTTTGTCACAGGTGCATGTTGTACTCTTGCCTCATTAACAGAATTTGTTTCTAAATTCTGTAATTTAGGAATGTTACTCTTATCTGGCTTGCAAGGTTTAGAAATTTTATGTAATAGGCTATGTGAACTGGGAGCTTTTGCCTGCAAATAAGTAATAAACATGAATATTCGTCACATGAGCATTATATTACTGATGATACATGTACCTAAATATAAAAAGAAAAAAAGAACCAAACAAAATCACATACCATAGAAAAGAATCCCAATGAAGGAGATGGCATCCGTAGGCCTGATAATTTTGTTGTTTGAAGCTGTGTCTTCTGCTTTTTCTCACTAATGTCAGAGACGACTCGTGGGAGACAAGTTTCTGACACCTTATTTGCTTCAGTTCCTGATTGAAGCATTCTGGAAGGTGGATGTGTTTCAACTGAGTTATCCTGTGCAGTCAAACAGTTTCAAGAGAAGAATCATGTGATTAGTAGTTTAGTAAAAGGAATTGAAAACTCGATAAATGTTAAAAAATCACAGCCTCTAGAACTTTAAAGTTCCTACCAAATGTTTCCCAGTTCGCTTGGCTAGTGTTCTTGTAGCTGAACGTTTATCAGCCGGACCAACTTTTGGGTTACCTGGGATAGTTTTAGGATCTTTTGACAGGGCTTTTACTCCAGCATGCTTCTGAATATTAGTGGCTGTCGAAGATGAACAAAATTAACTAAATATTACCAATAAATTCATGCCATGTTAAAGTTAGAATTCGATGTTTGGTTACTCTAGAGAAACCTGTATTTGTGAAGTTCATTGAGATCACAAACCTCAATCAAAATTAAATTTATTAGATGATCTATTTCACATTGCATTAAACAACAGTACAAAAAAATTACTTGCAGTTGTATCTCTTCTATTTAGTCTTGTCAAAATTCCTAGGATAAAAAGGAACAAACAAACGCAAGTTGCAGAATATACCAGGATGTGCGTTCTGATTTTTCTTGGAGAAACCTGCGGTCAAGATTCCACTCCTAGCATTTGTTGTATTTGCAGAAACATCCAATTTAGGACCAGGTGGCCTAGCGACTTTCACTTCTTTACTCGGCGCTTTCACTGTGTTAGGTCTTTTCAGTTTACAAAGGGGTCAAGGGAAACACTTCCATAATTCGACAGATAAAAAAAGAAAAGACAACTCAATTCCATAGCAGAAAAGACACTCCACTTAATATCTATTATAAACAAGCGATGGCAAGGATATGAGGACGAAGCTACTGGCAGACGTGGAGGACAAGCATTGCGTTTAGGTCTGTTGCCAACGGAGTCATTGGCAGTAAGTATTTTCCTCTTGGCCTAACAAACAAATATGCGAAGTAACAAGTGACAGAAATCAGAAAGAGTTCAATTTCTATACCCTATCATTATTCGCCCAATGAGTATAAGGACTAACCAAGGAAACCGGGGCCGGAGAAGCTTTCGCTAATGCCGCAGGAGGCTTTGGAGAAAACCGAGATGTGGCACCAATCTTTCTATCTTCAACAGGAACAGCGTCGGATGAATGCATAAACAAATCTTCTTCAATCTCCTGCAACTGTATCGAACTACCTACGTGCTCTTCTTCGTGGATTACTTCCAACCCTGCCTTAGTAGAGGCAGTGCCACTAATCATAGAAAGCTCCTCCGGATTCAAAACACCTGAAAAGTAAGATTCAGAACAATCAACCAATTATTTAATTAATCAATCAAATAATAAAACAATTAGAGTCATCAATTTTAATGAATAATGGATAGAAGATAATGCCTTCTTCAGTGAAGAAAGCTCGATTCCACGCCAAGCTCTTGCGCAAATTGTAACCGCCTCCTTTCTTCTTCCGCTTCATTTGATGAGGCCCCATGCTAAGCTTCTGCGGTTTGTTACAATCCGCGTTCTCTTTGTTCGCACTGTTATTAACCGAGGAACTTCGATTTTCAGAATCCGCAGCACCACATTCTGCAGGTGCATTAGGTAAATCAGTAATAAATGGACAATTATTAATGAAAAATCATCCATAAATTGAAAACTAAATAGCGAAAAACCTAACCGGTTTGAGGAGGATTAGATCTGAGAGGTATGAGAGGAGAGCAAGAGAAGACATCGGCGGTGGCCGGTGCAGAATCGTCGGAGAGCAACGAATCGTCTTCGTCTAGAAGTGGAATGTTAGCAATGGAATCCATGATAATACGATATTATCACTCCTTCTATGTTACTTTTAGTTTCGTGTTTTCATGAGATGGTAATTGGATTTGGAACGAATCGATTACGGTGTCTGCTTCTGCAAATTTGTTCGCAATTTCAAACTACAGCGAGCGGGAGTGTTACGAATTTACGAAGAACCATCCAACGGTAGGGTGGGTAATAATAAATGATTGGGCCACGTGGGTTTAGTTTGGGCAATTACTTTCTGAAACTCCATCTTTTCTTCCTATACCCAATTTTTTAAAATACCCATTTTGCCCCTTGTGAAGTGGTGATAGATGTAGGTAAAGATGACAACTTATTGACATAACAAAAGATTATAAATTTTTCATATCAAATGATTATAAAAATTTGATGTCATAACAAATATATGAGATCTTCATCTTTTCACCCTTTTAAATCAACCAAAGAAAATAAACTTTCATTTCTTATTTTTTTTTGCCAAAAAGAAAAAAGAAAGTGAGAAAGTAGTAACATTTTGTAATTCATTTTGCATAAATTACCAATAGAGTGCTTAAAGTTGTTAGAAAACTCTTAAATATGTCTTTCTTTTTCTTTACTAGTTTATGTTTCTCTTATTTATTTGTCTTTTACTACTATTTTTTTTTAATTTTTTATTTATGTATGTTAGCTTGGTACAAATATATTATTATATAATAATTTGTGAAGAAAATTTCAAGTTTAAAATTACCAGGTAATGAAGATAATAACTTTGAATTTATTCTTCAAACCCAAGGGTAGAAACAGGAAAATAATAACAATGAAAAACTGCTATAACTTTGGATACGTGTATATAAAAAGGATAATAATCTAAGGTGAATTAGTTATTATAAGTTGTATTCATTTTACAATTTTTTCAATCTAAATTTATTATTTATTTGTTATCTTTCTCATTACTTGTGGAAGTTGTTTTGAAAATTAGTGTTCACAAATTCAATTTATTTTTGTTTGAAATAGTGAATGATTGACCATATACCCCTTCCATTAATTTTTTTGTTCTTCACTAAATATGTAACACTTATTTACTTAGAGCAGTGAATGACAAATAATAAGATTATTTACCATTTTAAATATGACCTAAGTGTCTTTTATATATTGGATGGTTTACCATAATATAAGTCTATAACTAAATGCAATTTCTTTAATTCATGTAATTTTCTAGAACAAGATAATGGATAAAGATGTGTTTTACTGTAAAAATATAAAATACTAATGATTTTATTTTTTAAATACATGAAATCCTATAAACTATTGTATATCTATAAAATCCTTTCAAATCTTATAATCACATTTTATATTTTTAAAAAAAATCTAAATTACAAAGTCTTAATAATATAAATATTTTAAAATCTTTTTAATACCAAAAAAAAAAAAGTTATTCGAAATACTCGAGTGATTCTAATTTACGAACACAGTATTTCAACCTTTTACCTCAAATCAGCAGAAATGATCCAAATGCTAGTTATTTTAGTTTCGGTGTGTTGGACTATTTTTCTCTCTCCATGATGTAGATGACTAAACTAATAACTAATTTTCAAAAATTAATATAATAAATTACTCAGATAATACCAGACCAGACAGAACTGCGAATAAAAGTAATAAATCAATCGTTTGCCTATTTTCTTTTCGAAGAAAAAATAAAGCATGCTGAATAAAAAAGTTAAACCTGTCGACAAGTATACGTAAAAATGATATTGGCACCATCACTTTATTCTATTACCAGAGAAGCGAACAGATAGCAAACCAGATCACAAAGATGGTTCTATAACTTGTGATTAATCATTAATCATTACAAAAAAAATCAGAGTAAATGAGTACATGACTACATCCCGGGAAGCCCGCGCTACCTTATGTGTGTATGAGTAACCCCAAATAACCAATAGGTAAACTATGATGGATTTCTTTTTACAAAATTAGTCTAATCATTCCCTTCCCTAATCTCGTCCCATTTTCCTACTCTAAGAAAGAAAAAGAAAATTAGAAAGTAAACATTCAGTTACAGATGCCGTCCCCCATTACTGTTGGTCTAAATCTGTCACACCAGCATAGTCCAGGGAATATGAACCAGAACATAGTTGCTGGGTCAAATTATCAAGCAAATCCAGCAGTTATAGACACTAAATTGGATCCCACAATTTCTCATTGTGTTCCTTCTTCTACTTTTTTATATATATCCTTTGCACATATTTGCCAACAGTCCAAGGCAGACAAGAAGGGATCAATTTTCATCCTCTGTTAAGGAAGCAAAGGAAAAAGGCCTGAACTTGCATCCATCACCATGGTAAAATTTATTCTGAAATTCCACCCAGTGAAGACGCAAGGCGTGAAGAAAAGCACTGAGACTCTCCATCATTAATAGTATAAAGGCAGTTGCAAAGGAAAAGACAGCTAGCCCCAGTAACCGAACGACAAGATTGTCATATCTGTTATAATTGCAACCAGCAATGACATCAAGAATTAAATATTAAAAACTGATACTAAAAATGATAAATGCCAAAAAGGGAATGCAAGCAAGCACATGCTGTATCTTCACAACTCCTAATCAGAGGCTCATCAGAAATCACGCCAATCTAAATTTGCAAGTGACTCTTGCAAAACACATAGAAGGCTAGACCGGTTTAATTAAGATAAATTTGCTCAGCCATATATATACACACATGATCTGTTCAAAATTACTCTGCACAATTAAAATACCTTACTGACTTATCCCCATATTAAAAAGTTTCTAACTGTCGGCAACGATGTTGCTCATTCCATACCATGATCTCAATCTAGGAATAATAATTAAAATCTATAAAGGTTACTTGCACGACATCAAGAAAATACATCAAAACTAATGTATGCAATTGCCACCATAGATCAAACATAAAACAGTACTTCAAAATAAATAAAAAAAAATCAAGCAAATTTCTAATGAATATAAATGATCCTATTTATTGCAGGCACCCTTCCTCTGTGGTCACACAAAAAAAAAAATCACATCTTCCCGATGTTGTACTTAGAGTTTTCTCTGCTTAAAGATCAAGTTCGGTTTTGTGGACTATGAACTTCCTTTATTTGCTTTTCATGACAACCATTCAGACAACTTTAATTATAAATTATATTGTTTCAGTAACAGGATGCACATAGGTTGGGGAGGGGGATCCAAAATAATAAAGGAAATAGTATGTCATATAACGAAATATTATGAATCAAACTCACCCCCAAGCAAGTAGCAGGACTTTCTCATAAAAAACAGTAGAAAGTTCCGAGTGAGCCAAGCTGCATCGTGGTAAAAAATATCAACCAAGGATTAATATTTTTGATAAAATAAGGACCCAAGACAATGAGTCAATCATAGCTGACCAGACCTTAATGCCCAAAGTCGTAGATATGAGGCCGTATTTGAAACTGAACCTAGAACAAACTCAATGGAGTGAATCATTTGGTGAACAAAGACCTCTGTGAAATTGAAGTCCTCGTCACGTTGCCTGGCAGAACCTGGTTCCGACTCAAGATCAACCTCAGAGGTATTAAGCACACCGTAAGTGCGTCCTTGAAATCTCTAGATTATCATAATAAACATAAAAGATTAATAATCTTCATAAACTCCTGGCACTTCTTTAATAAGTAGCTGCCAGCAGAAGTATAGGACAGGGGCAACTGTATAGCCAAAAATTGTCTGTATAGCTATTAGAGGTTGTAACTGATTTGAAACTTTCATATTCTAGTCTATAGAAAAATGATCTTATGATGGACCTCAGAGAGAATTAAATTGACAACTTAAGCAAAAATTTAGTCAAAAGGGGAAAATCAAACCAACAAGGATATGTATGTAATGTAAAAATATTCACACGCAAACAAAAAAATTGGTGAACAACGTTCTCAATTTTCGAGAAATAAAATCACACATATGGGAGGCAAAAGGGGCACCTCATTATGAAGCTTCTTTAGCATAAAGGGTTTTGGAAAGAGCATCCACGGAACTGCAATTACAGACAAAAGCAACAACACAACCTGCATATGATGAACAGTAACTCAGAATGATGTAAAATAGGAAAAGGAACAATTATTAAGCAACAAAGAAGCAAAGAAATGAATCATACTTGAAGTGGCCTTTGGCCCCAGAACAATTGATTCTCACCAAGATTGTCAAATGGGCTTAAAAACATGTAAATCATTACATGATAAAGATCTGCCTGAGAGCCAGTGCACCACTTAACAATGATGAGAAGGGAAAGATACCCAAATAAACAATTAAGGAAAATCATCTGTGGCACAAACTGGTACCTAAAAACATCACGAAGAGTAAGTTACAGCATTATACTCAAAGGAAAGCAGAACATAACTGCCGGAAGAAGTTAGAAGAAAAGTGAGAACCTTATATCCAGTGAGTTGCCAAAAAAATGAGCATTGAAATAACTTAATATAATTCCCAAGTTCATGTGCACCACACCAAACAGAATGGACATCTTCATCTTGAGAGAGTTTAGAAAAGGCAATTCTGAACGACTTCCCCGCCAGCTGGGATCCACACCAAATGGATATGGTTCTCGATATTTTACTAAGCCAGTAGTATGTGCATCCCTGGGGTGGAGAGCGATAAAAAAAATACACGTCACGCAAGAAAACAACTTTACAATATTTTGCAAGCTCTGACAATATAAAGTTTTGAAGGAGAATGGAGTAACCAAGAGCATAACTGAAGAGGGCAATTGTGGAAGTGATATCAATCAAATTATTCCCAATGATGCAAATTTGAAGGAAACATTTTTAAGTAAAATGTGAATCAATTTAAGAACTTGTTTTTTCAATTGAAGAGTCACAATATCAGTCCTGATGTAGATTTGAAGATAATATCTTAGAACTAGGATGTAAGTGGTGGTACATGACTTATAAGTAGCACAAAGATTTGAACCAACATTTGTAAATTAGCAAAAATAGAATCTTCGTAATCCAGGAATCATTACCAGGAATTGAATGGTTGATTGTATGTTTCATTTTTTTTTAAAAAAAAAAGGCAACCTAAAACACCAGCAACTAATGCATTGTGCATCCACATTATCGCACCCAAAAAACGAGAAAGAATTGAAACCGGCATAAGAAAGAGTGAGAAGTAAAAGACACCTGCATGTATTATCCCGGCATTTGTAAGCAGAGGCACCAAATATGTGATAAGGAACAGAGAAGAATTCATTGTATATTAATCCACAATAAATAGAAAATAGTGACATCAAAAGTAGCACATAGCGCCCACCAAATAGCATCTCCATAAAGCTTCCAAGTCGCTGGCAGAAATCAAATCGAAGAACTGTGTTATGCACTTTAATTCCAATACCAAGGGCAGAACAAAAGTAAAGGAAATTGTGCAACTCTTTTGCACTTGTAAGCAGTACAATAGAATTATTACCATACTGCATTTCAAGATACTTAAGGTCATAAAATCTCAGTAATTATAAAAAAAAGTCACTTAATTATTGTGGTGTTTATCAACAAAATCTTAGAAAACACTGGATATTCAACTCTGAATACCAATATGATGATCCTACTACAATCAAATTGAAAGATTATTGATCAAATTTGATACATCTCAATTTAAGTTTTTTCACAAAGATTAACAGATGTCACACTCATATTTTTTTGGCATAATCCTCCCATTTTGCCACTTTATTTATGCCAAAGTTAGAATGAAATTACCTGGGTGCTGAGCTTGTTCTCACGTGCTATAAGAACCAATGCTCCCAGCAACAGGCAAATTCCATGACCCCAGTCGCCAAACATCACCGCAAAAAGAAAAGGGAATGTAATAACTGTATAAACTGCAGGATTTGCTTCTTGATATCTTGCGACACTGGCGAGCACAAGCGATCATTAGGACTAGGAGTCTTTCAGTTTTTGTAGCAAAATTGCAAAATAAGGGTTCCATACTAAACTATTATTTTTTAGACTAACATAAACTGACTTTATCCAACTCTTTGTACATTAGTAGTAAGACATTCATTGATCTATTTACATGACCTAGCACATTGCCAGCATTTCTTACTTCAAAGAAAGTAATTTCATTCAATACATTAACGTATTGTGTTGCCACAATAAACATATTAAATATTAGGCTTACCCATATGCATCAACAATTTCCTGATATGGACCTGTGAAACTGTTGGTCCTAAAATATGTAGGTGGTGATTCCAGTGCATCCATCGAATGAAATACTATGCCAACCTGAGAATTGCTCTCAAAAGTTGCACGTTGCAGTGCCTCCTGAATCTGGAAAATTGAAATATGCAATCGCTTTAATAGATAATATAAATAAAAGATGTTTTCAACTCCTCAAAAATCAAAGGGCAAAGAAATTAGTGAGGATCCAACAAAATTTAGGGAGGGGGATACCTGTGTTTTTGCAAATACAGGGCACCAGCCCTCTCCAACAAGACATTTTTTGGTGACATCAAAATTTAACATGTTCAGTGTATCATACACAGACTTCTCTCTTCTTACCTAGCACAAGATGATAAGAATGAGAGCTTTTGGTTCATAATAAATGTCCATCCTTTGCAAAAGGCTGATAAGGTATTAGCAATGCCTTACAGATACATCACAAGGAACAAGAATGTATTCAGAAGCTAATTCTTACCATGTCCATCCATATTGTTAAAGGCCCAGCTACAGAAGCTAGAGCCTTGTTCCGATGCCTAATTCCAGCTTCCAGAGTTGCCTCTAAGTCAGCAAGACGTGCTGAAACCTGTAATCATAAACTATATTTTCTATTAGAATCATACAATCTCCATTATAATATATAAAAAATATCCTTGGTATTGCATCTTATAACAGTTTATAATATGATTAGAAAACCAAACACTAAATACTCCATCCTACTACTTGATGTGAGACTTAGGCATCTTATAATACTCAGGTCCCTATCAGAATATCTAATATATCTCGTATATTGATTCTTTATTCAATTAAACTAAGGAATCTAGCATTCATCTTAATATTTGTTACTGCTTTGTCTATCACAATATTAAATTCAGATTATTCAATCTCCACTTTCACCTTTCCTTTTTAACCCTGTCTAAACCTTATAATCTAAACATGATACTGAAGGAGTAGCATCACCATAACACGGTTCAGCTGCTGCATTTCCTTAAATATGGAGCTCCACTTTATTTGCGCGATTAATTTCTTCTTTCAATTTGTCATATCTCTTGCCATGTTCTACTGTTATCTCTTTATACACTTGACTATTTCATATATTTGATAATTTGTCATATCTCTTGCCATGTTCTACATTAGTCATAATATATGATATATTTGTAGCTGATGTGGGATCTAAACAATATTACAATATTGAATTTCAGACAATTTTCCCCCACAGAAACTGTAACAGCAAAAAGTTTTGTATAGAAACTAGAGTACACCTGGCTCCTATCATATGATACATTAGTATGAATAATTCAAAGAGGAAAAAATGTTCTTAATCTGGGCATATGTACCTCTGATGTTATTTGCCTCTGCTTGCTTATATCTTCAGGGACAGGGTAACAATTTGCACCAAATGCATCACAAATTTTCAGGATCTTTGTTCTTGCTTGCTCCCCAGAGAAGAACACAACAAAGACAATTTTCTCAACCTGAAAAGAAAAACAGGAATCGGTCATCAGGAAGACCGATAATAAACTATTAGGAAATAAACAAACTGGGCAAGGGATTGGTGAAAGTAATAACATGTTAAATACAGAGTAACAAAACTACAGCCTAATGATCAAATATTCTTTAAATTGATAAGGAAGGTAAGGTAACCATCTCAGTTGAAATAGGATCCATGATGTGCTCATCAGCTGGTGCCTGATTGAAAAGCATATTCCCCCTTGTAGCTCGAAACAACATCCTTTCAAATCTAAGAACCTTGGATTTACAAATTATCCCACTGATAAATCTTAGACCAGATTGATTTGATGGTGCAGGCGTCACTTCCTGTGAAATAAACCATTTATAACAGCTCACTTACATCACAAGACAAAATTGAAAAAAAAAAAAACTAGTAACAGAATTTACACTTTATAGAGTAGAAAAATATCCACAGTAATAAGAAATGTCACAAGGAACCTGTTCAAACAAAAATGGTGTCTCAATATAGTTTCCATTTGAGAAAACATTCTCCTCCAATTCTCGCTCTTCTGAAACAACAGCACCACGGCTTGAAACAAGAAAACTACATGCCTGAAACATTTGCACAATCTTATATATCTTACACAAATGAGAGACTGTATGTAGGAAGTATCCACTAATAAAAAGAACAGAATTACATTCATAGTTAAAAGTAAAATATCATTGATATTTGATGGAATACATTAGAAAAGATCAGTAAAAAATATCTCCAACTAATTCTGGGTTACATTCAAGCAGGAAAAACTATTGTAACCAAAAATAACAATGAGCGTATCAAAACTTCCAGTACTTTAAAAAGAGAATGTGCTTATAGAAATATCCATGAAAATACCTTTTCTAAAACAATCTTGAACTCCAGGAGTTCATTATATGATTGCCGAAGTTTCTCACTGTTAGAGTTCATTTCAATTAGCTCATGTTCATGCTCAGCAAGTTGTATCTGTTTAAAGAGAAATCCAACCGAACTCAATGTCAGATTCAATAGTGATAAATGATAACCACTCCACCTGAAGTTTTGAAATTGCAGACAACCAACTTAGGTTTCATCATGTTATTGCTGGCAGCCAGACACTATGTATATATCGAGAACACCCTAGGACAATGATAACATATGATGGGGGGAAACCAGTGAAATAGAGACGGACCTCTAAATCCTCCAGATGAATATCTGATTGCAAGACCGAAGGAGAAGACATTAGACCAGCTTTATTGATTTGATCCTTGAAGAATCGTAGCTTTCTTGACATTTCTGCACATCGCTTCACCTGTCAAGCAAAATGCAGTTAATATTGGTAAATAAAAAATATATATTTGGAGAATATTACCACAATCAGGCATTCTGAAGATAGATAACAATATGCAAAGAATCTATGAAAAGCTAATCTGGCTTTTGGAATATCTACAAATCTCATAATATCCTTTTAAATACTACCAAGTATTTTAAAATATCATTGATGATCTCTTAGGAGTTGGTTCCATATTTCATGATTTGAATCCTTATTTAATAAGGATTATGGGTCAAGTATATAAAGGTTAGTGCTTGACCTTTTGAGTCACACATCATATCAATATACATTGGATAACATATTCTGTACTCTCTTTTATCTTTCTTTTCACTTCCTGTATCCTAATCCCAATAATTTAGACAATGACATTATTTTATAAGCCAAATTCAGTTTAGTTCTAGATAATATAGGAAAAACAATAATTATAAATTATTTCCTCAAGTTTGAACCACTTTCGTCCTTATTTTAATATGAAATCTGGATATTTTGGAAATAATGATCTGATTAACATGAAATAAACTATGTAATTAATAGAAATCATTTCCTTTCTTTTCTAACTAGAAAATTGAGAACATAGCGCCATAATATCTGGTCCCATTAGAGAACCTCATCAAATTATACAAATGAATTACCACTCCAAAAGGTGACAAAGTTAAGGGAATTCAAAATGCAACAGGATTTCTAATAATTAGCGCAGTGTAGATTACCTGGTTAACAAATGTTCTCTGGAAGGGGCTTTTTTCAGCATTTAACTACAGATGAGAAAATAAAATCCATAAGAAATGCAATGATTAATATCAGAAGAATTCTAAACCAGAAATTTTAGAACATACGGAAGAAAAGGAAAAAGCTAAAACAAACTTCGAAGATTATCCTAGCACACACACGCACCTGAAAGTTGCCACCTAAAATATCATTTATGATAGGATACAGCAATACATATGATATTGTGAAGATACATTACTGAAAGTTTAAATAACTTCACCACTTTTAGTTTGCCCCAGCAAAAATGTATGGGAAAATAGACCATAATTGAACATTAATATCAAAGTTTCACATATCCAGAAATACTCAATCCACCAGGAGTCAGACCTGAAATAGCAAAAGTCCTCTACACATACAGAGATTCTTCCATGTTAAGTGTATGTTTCTCCACCAACTTTTACTCATAAGACACACATAAAGAAACAACTTCTAAGGAGAGCCCTCTTATTAAAAAAAACACTTAAATCTATAGTAATCATGAATAATAATTTTAAACAATATGGCTCACTAACACAAGGGTAAGCCTCGGTGGAAGAGTACGGTTTTTGCCTGTGACTTGGAGATCACGGGATCAGCCTCTCAGTTTATGATCTGCCTGCATCTACCCTGAACCCTATTAGGTGAGAGCCTCGTGCACTAGATCACCCTTTTATGGTTATCTAACACTACTACGGGCGAACCATTCATTAGTGGCATCATTTTGTCCTTGATTACCAATAGAATTCACCATTAACAACAGTGGCAGCATACACGGTCATACAGTATTTAAAAAAAAAAAAAGGAAAAAAGGAAACCACATAATCAAGTTTCTAAAACTAGCCTTCTGAACCTAAATTTCTATGCAGCACAGAACAATTTAACACAGGGAACAGAGAAAAGCAATCTCATTTGGACATCCTCACCGATACAAGACAAGCACTGGAAAAGTCGGAGTCCCACGTCTATTACTAATTTCCATTACTTACGTAACTCAATTTATCCTTAGAGGAGTCCCCGATCCTACATGTCTAAATTTTAAACACAAAATTAAGCATAACCAACAATGCAACCACCGAACTTTTCATCAACCAATCTCTCAAACCATAATTTGATTTGACAAAATACAAAATCTACACAACAAGCAAAACGTTCAAACGAATCCTCGCACTAGCACCAGATTTCTAAACTCAACACACGAATTCAAATCCAAACAATGCCGCGCATTAACCGTTTCTTGACGGAAACGCCAAACCTTCACGCACTCGACTGGAGCAACACCACAAGCACCTAAACACTAAAACACGTAGAACGAGAAAAACAAGAGGCGCGAAAAACGAGAAAATGAAAATTGAAAGAAAGGAACGAAGGTTGGATCTGAAAGAGAGTTACGTCTCGGAATTGGACAAGGCCGAGTTCGCCTAAATAGGTGATGGCGCGGTGCGAGGACTCTGCGGGGATGATGAGCTGAACGAAGGTCATCTTCTCCGAGCGCATCAGATCCATTGGCGGCAAGTTTTCTACGAACCGATTCATTTTCCCGGGAATGGAAGTTCGGTTCTGGATCTGAGAGAACCGTTTTGTGGTGCGTTTGGGGCTTTGTTCGTTTGAATTTGAAGCTTGCCGGTTAGTTAGACCGAACCACTCTGCTTCAGTTTCCCTTTCGCAACTGCCATTGCATTGGAAATGAAAAATTCACATTATTCTCACTGAATCTGATTCGCTAAATGAAAACATCGCTGTTGGATTATAATTCCCATGTGTAAGTAGTGCAAGTGCCTTTTGTGTGCATTACACATAGAGAAAGCCAAAAAGTGAACTTGTTTTTCTATAGTTGAATCTCTTTTTATCCTCATAATCACAAGTGTTTATTTTATTCTATTTTACTCAATGTGATTATTCTGTAATGTAATAAAAAAAATTTAGAATTTAATTGAACTATATTAATAATACAGAAATCTTTTAAGCTGGCATTTGGCACAAGTTTGTCTCACATAGTGTTATATTAACTGTTGTAATAATTGTTTTAAAATTTGATGTCTAAAAGGATTTATAATTAATGATAGAGAAATACTCATGTATATAACAAACAATATGTAATGAATATAAACTTATTGTAATTTTTATTTTATTTTGTGTTTATAAAAAGATATCTGGTAATTGGGAGAATAAGTAGAAATAAATGTAGTTTTAACATATGGAAAAGTTAATACTGTCTTTTAACCATTAAAATTTCAGTCAAACTAATTAGTGTGGATGAACTTCATGTATTTATATATTTTACTCACAAATTTTGAAATGCTATAAATAATTTTTATTTTATTTTATGATGGTGAACATCAACAAACAGTTGTGTGAATTACTCTTGATCAACATCAGTTACAAATTATTTAGTTTGAGAAACTAAATAAATAATTGTGTCTTAAATTCTTATTAATACATTGGTTTGACTTTTACTTTGAAATTTATTTTATTGAATTAGATTCAATATAAATAATTAAATTTAGTGTAATAGAATACATAATTATTTATTTATACAAACTAATAAATTGTTTATCAATAAAGATATTATATCTTTTAGAAATGTCAAATTCTTAGTTTTCAATATATGTTACGCTATATCATATTATAATTTCTCATGTTTGATACAAATTATAAACATTAAGCTTTATCAATTTATAAAATAACCAATCGTTTATTAATCTGCATTTTCATATTGAGTAATAAATAAGTTACTTTATAGTGAAGTTATTCGATAAAATATAAATTATTTCGTAATTTAAACGTTATATTTGCTCATATTTCTTTCTATCATTATTTTTATTTTATTATCAGACCTTTTGAAATTAAATAAACTTTGAAAAAATATTTGAAAATATATTAAAATCTGAATTAGCATATTTTAGATTTAGTGTGTCAATAAAGACCAATAATCATATACTTTTTGTACAAATATTTTGATAATCATCAAATTATATATATTTTTTTTCTAATTCACACAAGTGATTAAACCCACATCACAGCTAAAAAAGTTATATTTATTTGTTTAAAAATATGTTATTCAGATTCCTTCTAAGAGGAGAAATTTAATGTGTGTCCCAAAAATGATTGCTGTAATAAAAAATTCAAACAATAATTTACTTACTCATCACCTATTTATATGTATAATGAATAGGTTAAATTAAACTTTGACTTTTTTTTCAAAATTCATATTTTTTTTTCTTTTGCTTTAGCTTATTATGTAAATCCCTTTTAATTTGTCTACGAACACTGTATTTTATATTTCTCATGGATCAAACACTTTTGCTATTTTAAGTTGTCAAATGAATTGATAGAAGTCAAAGTAATATAAAAATGCACAATGTATTAAATATAAAGAAGTTCTACACAAGATCCAAAATCATGCTACAAAACAGAGTCTTGTTTTAAAACGTGTATTTAAGGACAAAAATTATATATTTATATCATTTTTGTCTTATATAGGTATCATGTTATTTGTTTTGAATGCTTTCCACCATTGATGGTTTTGGGTGGTCCTTCCACTGTTCCATTTCAACAGATAATTCAATTCAGTTGCATCCACCTAATAAAACTTTTTACCAAAAAAAACAATGTTAAATAATACGATTTGTTTATGTAGAACAACTTGAGAATAAAAAAATACTATATTTCCTTAGTTATCATTTATTGTTATGTATTAATTTATAACCATTTTAGTAAACTAAATGAGTTTTTTTTAACAATAGATTAATTTATTCATAGTTTGTTTGGATTACGTGTCTATCAAGCCTTTTTTTAGCATAAAATATATTAAAAATATTGTTCAACTTTAATTAAACTTAAAGTGAAAGGAACGTTGACAGTGCACTCCATAAAAATTATTATTATTATTGCAAATACCAATATTAACCTTGATTCAATAAATATTATAATTTATTAGTTATTATTACAGTTAGAGTGATGACCTAATGATTTGGAGGTTTGGCCAAAGTTGAAGGCTTATTATGACCTACAAAAATTTATTTTTTTGATATAAAAAAAATGAGAGATGGAAAATTGGTGCAACAAAGTCTACATATAAGAGTATATATAACGAAAAGTGCTTATATTTTTTTGTTATGAATAAAAGTAATAATATGGTACTATAAATATGAATTTTTTAAGATACTTTTTTTTGTGATATTTATATTAAAATGTTATTTTCATTGATAAGAATATCTTATTGATTATACTTGTACTAATAGTATTTGCATTAATACGTAAAATTAAATAATATATTAACAATGGATTATGATTTTAAAAAAATAGAAAATTGAAAGACCAAGCTTACAATTAAATTATTATGAATTAAGATTATACATTCACAAAACTAAAACAATAAAATTGAGTTTAAGTCTAAAAATAATAAATTTTAATTATAGAAAGATGAAAACACTTTTTTACAAATATATATTTAAGTTTGTAATTAATTTATGTCCTCAGATATTTTGTATTGTATTGGGGGAACAAATGAACTAAATCAAGTGATAGTAGTTAGGAAATCTTTCAAGATATACTATTTTTTCTACTTTATGTTATTTATAATTTTGTTACTATAATTCATTTATAATTTACTTACTCAAAAATTGTACAACGAGTCTAATTTGTATTTTATTTGTTTATAATTTTGTTACTTTGAAAAATATAGTATTTATTTAAATTTTCTATCATTATATTTTGTCATGTTTTAGAAAAGAAAAACTAAAAATGACAATGGTTATGTTTTCTTTTGAAGGTACACTATCTTTTCAATTTCATTTCATCTATAATTTTTTTTAGTTGAAAATTATATCAATAAGAAATATTTAATTTTATACATACATTTCATATTCCTATTTTACCTTTAATTATATTTTAACATACAATATTTTTAGATATTAGGTATGCAACATAATAGTAAAAAAAATAGTGAATATAAATTATTCGTCCATTAAAAATAATTATACAGGTTTCAAATACTCCATGTTTATAGACTGGGTTATATGTTGATGCATGAAAAAATATAATCGTTTATGCTTCTTGATAATTAAAAATTCATGAGAATATATTATCCATGATCTAAAGTCGAGAGTTCTAGAGTTTGCTTTAAAGAACTGGAGTCATTATTTGGATGGTATTAAATTTAACGTATCAAGTAATCACAAGAGTTTGAAACATGAGTTTGTATAGTATTATTTATTTGATTAGAATGAGTTAAACATGTGACAAAAGGCTAGGTATGTCTTTTATGATGATTGAAGAGTTAGAGTTTATAAAAGTTTTTAAAGATATGAGTTTGGATGTAATAATGGAATCTAATCATATTAGTTGTAACATGCTAGTTATGATTAATGATTTCCTTGTCATGATTGTATAAAAATAGTTACACAATCCTAATATGAGTTCTATAAAAAAAAATTAAGTACTAATCAAGTTAAGATTTTTCCATGGGAGCCGATGAGATTTTCATACAAGAGAAATCTGTGTGTTTGTTGGTGATGGAATGAAAAATATGATTTTTGGTGAAGGTCATAAAAGTAATTAACATGAGTCTCAATCCCTATATAAATAAATTATAAAATGACTTGAGATAGTCTTTTTTCGATATAAGTATGAATGCACATTTAATTAAATAAGTGTCATCTTGTTTGACTTGTCAAAAGTTAAAGGTAAAACACCAAAGACCATGTGACATGTGTTAGCATGATTCATTCAACGATAAGTTTATTGCACAATTGCACAATAAAAAATAGTAAGTAATTATTGTTCTCCCAATGGACTTATACAATACATGACAATAATTTTAATTAGTAATTAATTTAGACAACATAATATTTTTATAAATTGTTTTGATGTTCAAGAAATTAAAATAAAAAAAATAATAAAACACTTTTTACATTTTTATTAAACACTTTGAATGCGAAATAGATTAGAAATTATATGGTATGTTATTATTAGGGTTATACTTTATTGAATCTTACTCTCAAGCATACAATCACTCAACTTCTTTCCAATTTATGTTAAAATCAACACTCAAATCCTAATTTCTTGGTAGAATGAGCCTAAGTTTCTCTATTAAGAGTTAATTTTTTAAGCACTCAATAAGCAAAACTTACTTTCACAATAAGGGTTTAAGACAACAACTGAGTCATCAAGTTCTATTCTTAGACAACAAATGATCAAATATCATATTTGCTTCAGTTCTATATTACAAAAGATATTTTCCAATACCCAATGAATCAAATATCAAGTTTTGGATGATCAAACCACAACAAGTATAAAAATAAAAATAAATTATCAAACCACAACAAGTATAAAAATAAAAATACTAACATTGAAAGGAAAGACATATATAAATATAACTAATACCAATTACATGAGAGTTTAGTTAGTTACATCTAACCTCAACAAAAATGTATGTAGCTCGTTGTTATCATGAAGAGTAAAAAAAAAAGATGAACAATGGAGAAATATGGATAACCGAGAAGAAAGAAGGACTCCAAGGAAACCCTAACAGAGTTCACAAGTCTTCAAAATTGCATTTCACACTTCATAAACCAAAAGAGGTCTTTCTCTCAAAGAATATGGAGAAATAAGCTATATGTGTCATGTCAACAAAATTGGTATCGAACGCCACATGTTACATGTTAGGCGCATGCATGGAAATGAAGAAAGTAATTCTTTATCCAACTGGCACTTAACATGAGTCATCCCATTATGGGCTCATGAACTTAGATGAAAGTGACACTCAACGCGAGTCATGTGGTGTTCAACGCATATCACCACTAACAGGTGGCGCTTAACTTGAGGTAGGTGGTTCCCAGCCTTGGTCACAATTTTTCTCTCTACCTTCATGGAATTGGGGTTAATTTAAGCAGTGTCTATCACAACTAATGGTGTGAAAAATCCAAATTTTTCCTTTTGTTTACACTTTCATGGATTCCAATCTTGTTTCGCTTGATCCAAATGTCTCGTGTTCAATTGTTCAAACAAAAATAATGGATAAGTGATATAATTAGATGATAGTAACCACTATATAATTACTTAAAAAAAGGATAAATAAAATGAGGACTAAGTAAGATAAAAGTTAAAAGAGTTTATTATATTAATATAAAATGAGTAAATATAATGGTGAAAATTAACGTTATCAACTTTCCCAAGTTTAGAACATTGTTTGTCCTCAAACAAAAGATAACTTGGGACAGAGAGACATTTAATCAAATAACACAATCACTTAATATGTTATTCATGTATGATCTTTCTCTAAATCAATCCAAAAAGAAAATGTGTTTCCTTGTCAAGCCTTAGTTATGGTGTTTGCAGTGCAATTATAAAAAAAATGCATGCAAATGTTTTATGAGAGATTAACAATGATGGCAAAATGTTTTCCTTTATCAACTAAAGGAACCACTCTTTACTGGAATAAGTGTTTCACTTAAGAACATTATTATATAAGAATGTGTGTTTTTCTCTCTTCTGTCACTAATTCCATACAATTTTACTTTTTTGTTTCAAGAAAGTCAATAATTTTCACAAACAAGCAAGCATTACAAGAACTTTTATGGGTTATATTGTGGCTAGAATAAGAATGAACTTAACATTTCTAGGTAGCAAAGATACCTTAAGCAAATAAAGCAATTAGATCAACTCGTGAGCTTAATATTCTATTATATTTTATCTGAAAACTAAAATGGAACCAAATACCATTTTACACCCAAATTATTTTATTATCTATTTATTTATTTACATTGTGGTACTACATGAACCACAATCTCTTTTGATTGTTCTTCATGCTTCCCAATGTATTACTTTTGATCATTTTCCCTAAACTTAAATCACATTAGTTGAGATAGGAGGATATCTTGGGAACTAAACTCTAATACTCCCCTCAATTGTGCTTAAGTACTCCATATTGACTCTGCAAGTTAGTAGAAGCTAGATTCAATAATTGTGATGGTTTCCTCAATAATCTTAAACGACATTGAGTCATCAAAATAAACATCTAAAATCATTTTAGTTTGTAGTTATGGCCCATTGCAAAAAGTTTGAACTTGCATCTCTATGTCAAAATCATGGTTGGGACACTTCCTAAGCAAAGCCTTGTATCTTTCACATGCTTCACATAATGCTTCATCAACCCCTTAACAAATGTAGCAATAATTGTCTTAGCCTCAATATTATTCAATGGTAGAAAAACTTATATAAGAAATTAGTTTCTACATCCCTCTAACTAGTCAGACTTTGGTTAGACTAAGATTGAAACCAAGTCTTAACTTTTCGATTAAGATAGAATGGAAATAATCTAAAGAATAATTCTTGTTCATTTTCTCCTATAATTCTAACCGAACCACACAATTCATAGAAAGTGTTGAGATAAGTATGTAGGGTCTTCTTGCCATAAAATTTGTGAGAGTTCATGAGTTGTAAGAGAGTATGATTCATTATAACATTTTTTTCGTTCATAATGAGTCTCACAATGCTAGAAAAAATTCTAGACTCGTGTACATGATTGAGTTCCTATGGTTTTCCTACGTTTTGGATCCTCTTCATCCATTTCTTCATCTAGAGATACTTTAAGATTCTGAATGACAGTAGTAATAAAAGAACAAGACTAAAGAACAACTTGTTCAGCTAGTAATCCCTATCTCCTTGTGTCATTGTTCTTCTTCCAGTATTTTCAATTTCTGGATTGTCAAGTAAAGGTTCTAAATAAAATGGTCCTCCTTGTTCGGATGGTACCTTGCATACACAAAAATACAAAAGAGACTAAAACAACAAGTTAATCCAAATAGATTGTATGTGTATAAAAATGAAAAGTAAGAACAAAAGAATATAGTATACAAGAGCTATAAATACACAATTCCCTTATATTGAAACATAAGTACTCGACAACGGTGTCAAAAACTTGTTAGTACAATTCGTTCAATAGTGAGTGTACTAATCACATAATAACAAGTACTAAGTAATTATCGTTCTCTCAATGAACTTATACAATACACAACTAATAATTGCAACTTATAACTAATTTATACAAAATAATATTTTCATAAATTATTTTGATGTTCAAGAAACTAAAATTGTGCAAAAACAAATAACACTTTTTTTCATTTTATCAAACACTTAAAATGCATAATAGATTAAAATGATAAGATATTATTGTTAAGGTTAAACTTCACCAAATTGCACTCCCATGCATATAATCACTCACCTTCTTTCCAATTTAATGTTAAAGTCAATCTACAAGTTTACTCAAATCCTAATTTCTTAGTAGAATGAATCTAAGTTTTCCTATTAAGAGTCAATTCCTTGAAAACTTAATAAGAAAACTTAATAATTTCTCCTCTTTAAACTTTATTGTCTTTAGGCACTCTATAATTTAAAAGATAATTATAATATTGTTGTTATAACAAAATACAACTCTAAGGAGGTAGAAATATGAGAATTGAGTGGAGCCTATCATATTCTTAATTTGGATAAATCCTTACTAAGAATTTAATCTCATTTCTTATTCTCTTTAAGTGTTTTGATAAGAAGAGATGTTAGTATACAATTTTTACTTATACACGCATTACTTTCAGACAAAAGGAGTTATTTTCAGTCTATCTAATAAGATGTTGTTTAGATGTATGAAGAACATATTAGTGGCATTAGTACATTATATGTATATGTATGATGAATTATATTTTATATATATATATATATATATATATATATATATATATATATATATATTGATATATGATTGTTGAGAAATTGAGTGTGTTAGTATGTTGAATTTTTGAACGATGGCGGGGTAAGTAAAAGAATAGTTCTTTTGTAATTGTTATAATTAATATAAATATTATTTGCAAAATATGCTCAATATGATCATTAGACTACCTTCATATGTAACAAGTCTTTGTTACATGTATAACTCAATATTACTCAAACATCAACATAAACTATGTTCAAACAATAGACAATATTCAAATCATAACCTGTGACTTAAATAAGAAAGATGTCAACATATTTTATTATCTGAATGAATCAAGTGAGAAGTCATTGAGATATTAATGAGTGGCTTATATGAGATTTTACAGAATGTGAGACCACTAAATTATATGTATAAGCTCAAACATCAATATTTAAATATAATTTAAAATTTGAAAAGAAACCAAGTCATCCATATTAAATAAAAAAATGTTTTACAAAAATCATTTAAATTAATTTTGAAAATTCATGTTAGTGAATGGGGAAGAAATTGTGCAAATAAGTGAAGAAATAAAAAACAAAAATAAAAACTGATTCTAAAGACTAGTTAAAAAAATGAAGGATTAAAAGAAATACACAAACAAATGTAAATATGAAAAACGAGCGAGAAAATAAGTGAAACCAAGAAAATTGATGGAAAAAATATTTAAAACGACTAAGAAAAATAGACAGAAAAAAAAAGGATGCAAAATAACTAAAAAGTATAAACGGGTAGAAAATTATATAAATAGCAGAAAACTGAGCGTGTTGTTATCTTTTTGGTTACGATGTGTATAGAATACAAATAATGGCTTTTCATCCTTATCATAACTGAAAAAAAAAAAAAAAAAAAAAAAAAAAGACATAACAAAATTAAATTTTTTTAGTTTGCAAATATTAATTTCAATTTATAAAATTTTATTTAATAAAACTTCGTTCATGTTAAAAATCTTGCATCCAAGAATGTAAAAAAGAGAAGAAAAAGAACATAACCGTTCCTGTTTAAAAGCATCACTGTTTGACATTTCTACATGCTATAAATAGTTCTTTCACTTTCACTTTCTCTGAATCCGTGGCATAGCTCTTCTTCAACTTCACTCGCGCAATCTCTGTAACTGTAAGTCATTATCTGTTATAACTTTAATTGATTCTTTTGTTCTTTTCATATTTATTCCAATGTGTTCCAACATTATTGCAGAACTAGGTTTGATATATAACAAAACAACAAGGTTTTCTTTTGATTCTTTGAGGTTGGAGGTTTAATCGTTTGCCCCCAATTTTCTTTCCCGTGATGCAATTTCAGATGAAAATAATTTAAGATAAGTTTCAAGTAGGGAATAAGATTACCCATCTTTTGACCCAATCAATCAAATGTTAGTGGCATAAACTGCAGGAACCATTATTCACTGATCCAAATTGCATTACAACGAAAGTTTAAGGCTAAAACATATCTATTTTATGTGAATTCCTTCTCATTCGGCACTTGATGAATTTATCTTATCAATTTGTTCTTGGATTTGTTTATTTTTTGCCGCGGTTGATGATTCAAGGTAATTTAGTTTTACCATCAGAAATTCTGATGTCTCGAGAGAGCATTTTTCAACTTGAACTGAAATTTTGAGAATTTGGATTTGTGTCAAATAATATATTCGTATCATGCACTGTAGTGTATTGGGGAAGTGTAGAGGAAACCCAAGCGATAACAGATTGTTTGTTTATTTTTCTCACAATTTTAGGATGTGCGGCCTTGAGAAGGTATTGCATATTGTTACCTAAACTAGGCCATGAAATAGCACAAGTATTAGCTCTCTGTGTGCGTCCCCTTTTCTTTTCCTTTGAAAATAATTGTTGGTGATAATTTAGCTTTGACATGCCCTAATTTGTTTTTCATCAGGCTAGCTTTTATTTTGGGATGAAGAAATCACAAACAGAGAAATCAAGAACAGATAAGAAGGTTCTCAGCTACAATGATGTGGTGCTTTGGCAATCCGATCTTGACATCCTCAGTGGTCCACATTATTTGAATGATCGGATTATTGACTTTTATTTCAGCTATGTTTCTTCATGCTATTCCTATAATGATATACTACTGGTTCCACCATCCATTGCATTTTGGATAATGCAATGCCCTATGGCTGACTCTCTTGGTGATTTCATAGAACCCCTTCATTTCCCTGATAAGGCACTGGTTGTATTCCCCGTCAATGACAATGATGATGTTGACATAGCTGAAGGTGGTTCTCATTGGAGCTTAGTTGCATATTACCGCAATGCTAATGTGTTTGTTCACCATGATAGTTGCAGAGGCCTGAATGCAGCACCAGCCAAGAAACTCTATAAATCTGTTGCTGGATACATGGGATCAGCTTCTGAGCCTAGCTTTCTGGAATGCACTAATTCACCCATGCAAGATAATGGTTATGACTGTGGTTTATATGTGACAGCCACAACAAAAGTTATATGCAACTGGTATGCAAATCATAAAAATCATAAAAATACAGATACGAATGATCTGTGGTTTTCTGCTGTGAAGGAACGAGTTACTCCATCTGCTGTTGCCAACATGCGAGGCGAGATCATGGCCTTGATAATGGATCTAATGGAAAGACGTTGAGAATAGCATGTTCCAGATTAAAATCTGTCTTCTTTCTTACTCGGAGTCTTGAATTTAGGTTTGAGCTTCCTCTATATCTTGATTGAGAAGTGTGAAGTCTGATTGAACCACAAGTTTGAACTTGATTGGTGAGGCCACTATGGTTCACTGTATGTTTAGATTTACGTCCATAGAGAATGGATGCACATCAAGTTGAAGCAACTAAGTGTAGCTTTTAATCAATCTCTTTTTGACGTGAATTTGCTGCTATACGTGCATCTTGATTATCTTGAATGCTATTCCAAACATTGTTGAGTCTATTTGAGCCATTGACTACCCAGGCGCTGCTGAAGCAAATGGGTGTTGTTTGGGTGGGGGGTAAATACAAAGATGACCATGCATATGGGTCATTTATATTGAAACCAGAGTAAATTGTTCTCGGCTCATTTCCCATTACACCTTCAACCTCGTTACACCTTTTTTCTCCGATACGATGTAATTGAAAAGTTGGTGATCGTGATATGTCTCTATGAGTATAATATCAGCATTCAACATCAGTTAGACCATTATCATTATGAGTCATCACATAAGTTCTTAATTTACTTTTTATGAGAATCAATTTTAAGACTTTTTTACAATTTTCACTTCAATGTAAGAATTATTAGATTCACACATTTAATAATTTTGTATTTTGTTGATGGTAGAAAAATATGTTTTGTGACAGGAAAATATTATTATTCATATAAACTAACCTATTAAAGTTTATGTTAGGTCATTATAATCTAATGAGAAGTTTTAAACCTTTAATCTTAAATAAGAAAATCAATTGAAAATTACTTAATTTGATTGATTTTATGTTATTAATTATTTACTAATAAGTAATATGTCATATTAACATTCAATATTGGTTATTAATTAGATAAGTTGATAATCATTTAATTATTTATCAAACCATATTTTTCATATTATTTACCTACAATTTCTTATCTATGATGAGAAAAGTAATAGTTTTTTAAGAAAATAAATACATATTTTACATCTGTAAATGTAAATTAACATAGTAAAATTTTAAATTTGATTGGAAAATAGTACCTATGTACTGTACGAAAATTGCCTTTTTTATCTATAGGACAATCTTAATGTGTCCAGAAGTATATCACACTGAGGCAGAACATGTGCAAGCATCACAGGGAGAATTAGAAAAGGAAAAAAATATTTTAACTAATTTAAAATGTTAAAAATTTTAAGAAGCTTATACATTTGATACAATTTTCTGTTCATATCTAGTATGAAGCAGTCTAAGCTCTGTAGATCCATTAACATGGATTGACCACTGGAAGTAACACATCGCTCGCACGCAACAGCAATCCTATTCGGCAGTCCTGCATACAGCAAAAGCGTACAAAATTAATTAAATAAAAGCTACAGAATGAAATGGCCATCATAAGCGATACATTTGAGTCCACATACATGCTAAAACCAATTAAATATCCAGATTTTATTCCCAACAAAAGCAATACTCTATTGGCAACAACACGTCACTCATGCAATTTTAATAATGACAAACATCTATCAGCAAAACAGCATTATTATTTACAATGGATATCTTTTCTTTTTCTAGGAAGACGGAGGATGCAGAGTTACTAGGGAACCATGAGAATTGATTAAGTTCATGCATGCCATTTTAAACTGCAAAGATTAGTTGTTCGGAGCAATGGTGAATAAAGCTCCGCGCAGTTTGCAATAACAATCAAGGTATACCAAAGTTTCAAAATTGGAGGTCATTTACATTCAGTAAACTAACTAAGCTAATCTCCTAGAAAATTATTCAGATAAATGGCACTCACCTCTTTTGGAGATTATTCACGTCGAGCTAGTGTCCACTGGATAGCTCCCTAGCACTCGCAAGAATGTAGCAAACTCCTGTTATGTGTATCGGTTTTAGAATGCATACTCACCAGTAATACTTTCAAAATGCTTTAAAGGATTAAATTAAAGCGCACCTTTAGATGCCTTAGGGCATTTTGTGCATTCTGATCAGCCATTGATGCTTCAAAATCAACATAGAAAAGATAATCAAAGTACCTGTATAAGATAAGAACTATGGTCATAACAACAATCGTTAACAATATAACCCTTTTTTTAAGATAACACTAAAAATGATTTCAAGTTTTTAACTATAGTTTAAATGATGAATGTTTCAGATTTCAGAAAAAGATAGCTATGACTTTCAGTAATTATACTTGGAATTGCTGCTATCATCTGATGATCGTAGAGGTTGGTTTCGCAGAGGACGGCTTTCAATCTGTTCGAAAAACAAATGAATTACATAACTAGAAAGGCCTAAAAAGCATGCTTGCTAACTTCCTAAAAAGATATAACAGGTGATGCCAAGAATGACGACAAACCTTTGTAAGGTTAACCTGGCGCAAAGCAAAGACAGCAAGGGCCTTGAAAAGAACCCCAGGACCCTCTTCTAAAGAAAAAACTATGCTTGTCTGACAAATCAATAGCAATATTTAATATTGATTATAAGCATAAAAACCAATCAATGTAGGAATAGTTCCTTCTATTTATTCTGAGTACCTTAAATGGCCTATCAGTTCCTGGAATTATAGGTTCTCGTGCTAACATTAAAAATCGAGTGACATTATCACTATCATCCTGCAAACACAAACCTATTAGCAATCAAATCTACCGAAATCAGAACTTCCAACTACAGGTTAGAACATTGATGCCATTAACCCAGACCTGGATATCTTCAACAAGTACATTCAAGCCATATATCTTTGCAGCAGAAGAACTAGCAACTGCTCCTGCGTCTTGTAGTCCAAGCAAGGCAACATGCTACAATTTGTAACTACGTTAGGATTAGTGATACTGAAAAACAAGTCGGCAATAGCAATACAAATTGAATCTCAATCCAATACGCCAAGGTGCAACGTCTAGTCATGTCTTCAGAAGATGACAAGAATATGCCAAAATTCTCATCTGATTATATGTGACCAAGGATGACCTACTTATAACTAAAGCCTCTGTTTGGGATGGTTGCAAGTTTTTAGTTTAAAATGCAAATTTAAAAACAAAAGATCTTCAGATAAAATAAAGTTTAATTGGTTTTTCACTTGATTTTAAATCACTTTTTTTTTCCTTAGTTTTCAAAACAATACAAACACGTTTTCTTTTACTTCTCCCTTTTAATTCTATGTTGCTCCCTTACACAATAACCTAAGAATATCACACCATGATATCACTGATTCTGCATTTCGCCAAAGTCTTTTTTCAGTGAATTCGTTGGGGAAAAGGTTCTACATGTTTGGACAGGGTCTAAATACACAAAATGCTCTCAAATCTAAAGGAAAGAAGCATGTTTCCTAGCAAAGTGGGAAGGGTTCCAATGATGCCACACTCATTGTAGTACAAATGTTTAAGCATAACCATTGATCAACAGAAACACCATAAATTATGTCAGCTACATAGCTTTTATTAGAAAATATGATAAATATCTTATAGTGTCATTTTTGTATCTTATATGGTAGAGTATCTTAGATGATCTCTTAGAATGTGTCCGGTAAGATCAATAAGCTAGCTACTAGCTTATAAGCTAGTTTGGCCGACTAAGTGTTTGGAAGTACCTCAAAATAGCTTACTTTAGGAGTTTCTTTTAAGCTATTCCAGCTACCTTCTAGCTTGCAGCTTATTTAATTTTCTTCCACTACTCCCTTATATCTTAATACATTTCCTTATTACCCTTACTTTCGTTATACCTATTATCACTTATTCCAATCTCATAGACAAAATTAATTATTGTACTATTTTTAGTATTTGTAGGGTTACTTTTAAATTTTTTATGCAGATCAAATTAAAAAAGATTCAACATTACAAAATAAAGTAATAAATGTTTTAACATGATGATATGTGAAAATTATACAAAATAAAAATTATAGAAAGAAGTTCGATGTAACAGTAATTAAATTCAAAAAATAAAAAATTTCAAATTTTGAAAAATAAATATAAATAAATTTTATTAATACTCATTTGATAATCTCATTTAAACAAAACGACTTGTTCAAAAAAAGGCATATACAACTTTCTAAAAACAAGTAGAAATGCTAAAAAGTTTAATAAGAATTTATTTATTTAAAAAAGTCAAATTATAATTACATAATAATATATTTTTGTTTAGAAACACAAATTTCATGTGTATAATAAAACTCATGTAGTTATATATAACTTTTATGTCATTTTATATTTACCAACTAGTTTATCAGCTAGTTTACCAAACACTTCTAATCCTATAAGTTAGCTAATCAACTCGAACATATAAGCCAAGAGCATATCATATACCAACTACCAGCTAGCTTATCAGCTTGTTTTGCCAACCAGACTCTTAGAATTTATTCTTATTTTATATCTTGTGATTTGTTTACTTATATATTTAGTATCTTTGAAATTATAGAGATATTTGATTCGAATTTGATTTATATGAATATCATATCAAGAATATATGAATAAATCCTTAAATTATTTGTATTCTTGCCATTGATATCAATCTGGTGTAGTCCAGACTCGTGGTTTCAATGTCCCTTGAAGGTATTTTTTTGTCTTTCAGCACCTTTCAATAATTCTACACATACCTTAGCAGCACCAGCCGTATCATCAACTGCTTCTCGCACTAATCCCAATTTTGTCAGTGTGTTCTCACATTGCGCAAGAGCCTGAAAAAGTGTCAGTCTGGGACATTGTTTGTGATTCAGAGAAGGTGAGGCTTAAAATGTCAGAATCACACCTGTGGATGACTTAGAACCCGGTTCAAATCCTCAAGTTTAACACCATGGTTGGCCATCAAACAGTGACGGACAGCATATTTTACTTCTCCTACTATATGTAAACTATGCCGGAGTAAAAGGTCATAATTTCTGTGGATACTCCCTCCTAAAGAATTCTCAATTGGCAAAACTGCTCTGTCCACAAGCCACCTTTCAACAGCCTAAAACAGAAAACCAAAATATGAGAGAAACAAAGAGATAAGACCTCTTGGAAAATGTATATACAAAAAGGTGACCACGATAAGAAAACAACAATAAGAATATAAGACTAAGAGCTAAGAACTGGAATGTTTGATTTTGAATTTTAAGTGGTTCAAGCAGTGATGGAAAACAATAAGAGATAAAGTTGTCTGGACAAAAGCTATACAAGATTAAGATGAATTCCATGAAGAAAACAGGGGAAACCAGCAAAGAAACATAACAAAGAGATAACGGATCAAAAGGAAAGGGTAACAATACTTTACATCAAAAGTGGTTTCAAATTGTTCACACGGCACAGCTTCACAATTTGGGTAGGCCTTATGTGCTGCTGATTCACTATAAGCACCTTGAACACCCTGAAAATGCAGCATTTAGCTATATGAAATCATAAACAATGGGTGTTAGACAATTACAATGCACCGATTTACACCGTCATTCAGTCATAAATTACCACATACAATACGATTGTCGACTCCTACGATAACTACATTAAGAAACGTACCTAACAAACTCTATACACAATTTGCTCATGTCACTCATTCAATTGATGAAAGAAAAGAAAAAAAAATGTGCGTATAAAGTAATTCATGCATGAGCACTGCCACTGCTAGTAAAAAACCTCGAGAAAGTAGTGTCAATTAATTGTTCCAAAACACGATCCGCTGTCTATTTTATTCGATGATTGTGCTTATACACAGTGAATTATGCAAGAATTGCTTGTTCGTGTACACAGACAAAAAATTCGATTCCACTAATAATCATGCAATACGAAAAGCAAGCAAAGACCTGATATGCCACACGAAGGCCTGAACCGTCGGAAACTGAAGCAGATAAAGGCCCTGAAAATTGAATCGCGAAAATCGTGAGATAGTAATAGCTACGAGAAAAACAGAAAAAAGGAAGAAGAGAAAGCATGGAATAGAATATAAATAGGTACGTGGAAGAACGATCGGATCGCGGGAAACGACGCCGTTGGGGCTGGTTCGCAATTCGACTGAGTGAGGTTTATCGGCGAGATCGTTCTTCTGCTGTTTCCCCTCGTGCAGAGAAGCGCGAATGCTGAGGTTAGGGTACCGTTTCGGGTGAAACGTGAGGTTGAGGAACAGCACGGTGTCTGACGGCGGACATTGGCGGTGGAGATAGGCCGGAGGGTGGGCAACGATTCGCGACACTGCCATCGAGACACAGTAAGAGACAGCTTTTGGAGCTTTGTTTGAGAACCCCACTCCAGAGTTAAGTAAGAATGTTTGGTGAAAACGTTGCATTTATTTATATTTATCTTTTAATAAATATTAATATTAAGAATATTTATTATCCTTTAATAAATATTAATATTACAATTATTTATTTTTTAGTTTGCAAGTAATCAAGTTCACAAAACTGTGTTCGAAGTCACTGCATGTAGTAGAAGAGGGGAAAGCGAAGTCTTGTGGTGTACATTTTAGAAAAAGATTGTATAAAATCAGTTTAAGTGATAAGGACATTTGAGAAATTTTTGTAAATTTTTATTCTATTAATAGAATTACTGTGTACAAATTATCATTTTAAGCTTTATTAAAAATGTATTCATAAAGATTGCTAATAAAATAGGATAACATCAGAAGCAAATACTTTATATTTCCGTTAATAATAAAGGATTATTTATGACCACTTTAAAAAAAATTATTACATTCTAAATTATCTTTAACTGTATTTATCATGACTTAAATTTAATTATAAAAGTATTCTAAATAATATTTTTGATTTATGAGTCAAGAAAAAAAATCTACATATTACTTTCATTTACTCGTGATTTTGTATAACAACGTTTAATTAACAGTGTTTCAACAAATCCAAACCTTGTTTCTGTGAATTTGGATACTGGCTTTTCTATATCTGTGGGCGAGTTCAATGGTTGATTAAGTGGTTAACCAAACCGGAATTATTAATGATATAATTTTTAAGATAGTTATTATAAAAATTAATAAATTTAGAAGAAAAAAAAAAGTATAGTCAATGTGTTTTTATGCTAAATTTGATTTAGGCTCTCTAGTTTCAAACTGATAAATAGTTCTCCAATTTTTTAAAAAAAAAAACATGAATTTACTTCTTTTTAAAACTTTATGATGATAAAAAAAAAGATAAAATTACATGCTTTCAAAAGTTGAAGAAGTAATTTATTTATTTAAAAATACAAAGACAAAAAAAAATACAGAAATAAAAATATACTTTTTCCTATAAACTTATTATATTTGTGTTTATTGTGATTGAATGAGATTTGTAAAGCTTGCATCATGGACGCATCATCTATTTTTTGTGCACAATTCTGATGAAAGTTATTATATAATGATTTAAGCTGTTTTTTTTTCATTTGCGAATATTTTAAAAGTTAAGAGTGTGCTTGTTTGAAAAAAAAAAATTTATCAGACTGTGAACTTGCAAATGTAATATTTTCATTTTTATTTTCATTTTTGTTGAGTTTTAAAAGCATATTTCTTCTTAGTTATTGTTATGAAAAAAGAAATTATACCATGATTTGGTAAATTTTAAGCCGTGTGTGATCACTATAAACGTGGTGTGATGGAAACCATTAACTCAGGTTATGATTACTCACGTGGTCTGTTGGAAACCAACTGCTCCCCTGTTGTAATACTTTTAATATTGTGTATTATTAATTTATTGGAAGCAATGAGCTTAATTAAATTATTTGTACTTTTTGGGAAATAATTAGCGAACTATAAATTTTCTCCTTACCCTCAAAATTTATACTATTTTTTTTTTTTTCAAACTGTGTTTTTAGTTTTGCGGTGAAAATAAAAGTATAATTAAATGGTACAGTGAGTTTTGGATTTTGATTACCTTCCAATTTGTAATTTTCAAACATTTTTTAGGTCTTTCAATTAGTTTCTGTTGGGTATTAGATTATGAGAAATTGGTTTATAATCTATTTTCCTTCCAAGTGTATTAAAGTATTGAAACGTTTTATTGTATTCTTGAGTCAGTTTTTCTTTTCACTTTAGACAGGATAGATTGATTATTAATTATCTTGAAATAGATAAATCTTCAATAGACATGTTTGGAAATACACTTCAATATATGGGGATTGAAGAACTTTTTAGATTTCACATTTGCTAATAATAATGTTAAGGAAAGCCAATGTACATATTAGAAAGATAATTTTAACAAATAGTAATGTCATGAAATAATGTATGAGAACTTAATTATGAAACCTTTTTCAAAAGGACATGAAGAGAATAGTTATATTTTCTAGGAAATGAAATAAGTTGTTTCTAACATGCCTATTCAAGTAAAAAATGCTAAAATCTAATAAAATATTTGTAAAAATGCTAAAATGTAGCCAAAAAAATTTAAATTTTTATAAGAATATCATTTTTTATAATATTATTAAAAATATAATACCATTCCATGAAATAAATTTTCATTTTTATTTATGATATTTGCCACCAATTAAAGTCGTTGAAAACACAATAGTATTTCATGGAAAAAGAAAATTCTCATTAAGCTTTTGTCAGTGTTGACAGATTTCAGAGGGTGACGAAATTAATATAAGTAACAAGACGGATGAGAAAAATATATTTTTTTTTAAATTAACTAAAATAATTTTTTTTTCAACTTTTTTTCTGATCAAGTATCTTTAATTTATATTTTAGTTCTCGTTTATTTATATTCTTTTGACTAAATTTCATACAAAGTATTTTTTTAATCTTTACTATACTAATAATTCACATTAATGACCCATATTCCACTAAAGATAATATTATTTAAGGAGAATATCAATTATTCACAAAAACCCACCTTCAAGGTTATTGCATATAGAAAGATATTTTTTTATTAATAATTACTTGTCTTTAAGTAGTACAAGGAATATTATATCTGTATATAATTGGATAAAGTATTAAAAGTCTACAAGTAGGTTATTGGATGTGTATTCATTATTTCATTTGAGATGGTATTTCTTTAAAATCATATCATCTTTGTAGCTTTAAAGTTTGAAGTTATTTCTTTTATAAATAGAATATAATTTGAAGGAGATAGCAATGCAAAGATTAAGATAAGTTGATAAGATTATTGATGAAGTATTTTGTTTTCTACTATTGAATTAATTCCTTTTTTTTATCTTCTAATATTTTGCTCAAAAGAAAACTTGTCGGTGTAGAGATTGATAAATTTAAGTTTACTATGAGTTTAGTTTGAAAAATAGAACATGTAATTTAAACATACGCTAATAATTACCACCAATTAACAAAATATTGCTGAAAATTAATAACTAATTTTGATTTTAAGAATTTTCTAAAAAAAAGTTAAGTTGGATAATATCATTTTTTAAAATGTAGACAGGAAAAACTTCATTGTTCTAGTTGATCTTATTCAACTTGATTCTAAATAGGGCACTTTCCCAAAAAAACATGGTAATTGCCCTTTTTTAAGATATATACTAGTTTCTTTATGAACTTTTTATTCTTAATGTTTCTTCCCCCTCTTTTTAAGTTTTAAAGAAATAAATAAATAAATAAAACACTCGGGGCAATGAATAACTGAGAATATTGGACCCATTAATCTTCTTCTGAACAAGAAAAAGCCCATAAGTTTCCAACACGAAAGCCCACGAAGTACCAGATGCGAAATTTCTTTTTGCACTTCCATAATTTCATTCTGTATCTCCATATGAAATTTTCCGCTTTATCATTTTTGTTTATGAAAAAGTCTTTCAAATTTTATAATTTAAAGTCATTTTTAATAAAATAATTTAGATTATATAATTTAAAAAATAAAAATAATTTTTAAACTTGTAATTTGAATATCTTTTGACTTTCGAATTATATAATTATATGAAAGTCATTTTTTTTATAAAAAAAGCGTTTCGAGTTTGAAAGTTATTTTTTCATAAAGAAAATTTTTAAATTTTAAGTTTTTATTTCCAAATTACTGAAAGTTTTTCTATAAGAAAAATATTTTCATATTATACAATACAGAAGTATATTCTAAATTATATAATCTAAAATATTTTATTTTTTAAATTCATCAATTACACGAAACATATAAATAATGAAGGTAACAAGAGAACAATTTGATTTTTTTTAACAACTCCATGAGAACAATTTGTATATTTATACTTAGTTTTATTCTATTATGTAGGTATTTTTAAACAATAATTTATTTTATACACAAGCATTCATAGTTTATATAAAGGAGCATAATTAATTTTAAATAACTCATCTTTATTTTTAATTTAAATGGCACACTTAAAAACCTCAATTGAAGATTTGTTTAGGAAACGGTTGTTAATGATATGATTCACGTTTAAATTCTATAGCTGTGATGTCCAAATACAATGAGTGCAAGCGTGAACGAGAACCAGCTGAAACGTGATCATAATTAGAATATCGTATCATATGATAATCATAATTATCTTTTTTAATGTTTTAGAAAATGACAGAAGAAACAAAGTGGAGCATTGAGAAAAATAAAGATACGTGTATGTTTTGTATACATTTGAATGGACATTCAGTGATAAAAAACTATTGCCAAAGGGACAACATAAGCATGCTCAGGTCACAAAATTTGAACTGTGCCACCAACTAAACAAAGCACCCCATTACAAACAAAAATTGCTACACAACAAATAAACAGCACCTTGGACCGACAGATATATGCAATGTTCATTTTTATAATAGAGACCCTTCACCTATAATAATAATAATAATAATAATAATAATTTTTTGTTTGTATCAATAATCCAATTTTATAGTATAACATGAGGAACTATTGGTGCATGTAATTCTTGGATTTGCGGCTTTAATAACTACAAAAAGGGATTAGGAAAGAATACTTAATGATGAAGAGTTGTCCTTTTTGGCTTCATTCCTTAACCCTCTCCACTTCTACTATCCATAACCAAATTTTGTGCCATGTGACTGAGAAACCATATATATATTGTGAGACTGGTTTCACCTACTCGAAATATCTCATTATACCTTGTTGAAGATACCTATCAAAAATATTTTCATAATCTAGTTAATAACTGTTTAAGTAAAACTTAGAAAGGTAATAATTTTACCTGTAGGGTATTTTTTTCATTATTTATAAAAATGATAAACTTCCATGACATTGAGTTAGTGTAGGACAGTGTTCATTGAAATATATACTTATAAGTTCTTTTAATCATGGTGACTTATATTAATCACAATGACATTCCTACTTAAAGTTCTTCATAACAAACTCCACATAAATAACTAATTGAACTTAGAGTACAAATATTGTAAAGTAAAATCTTAAAATCAATTTATAGGGATAGTTTTAAGGGGTTAAAAAAAATTGTTGAAAAGAACAAAAACGATTTAATTTTTTGATATAGTATTTTTTAAATGTTTAAAATTCATATTAATGGTGATATTAGCAAATTTGACCCTTAAAATTGCATGAAACAGTTCCAGCTTCAGTTTGCAAACTGGTTGCAAGAGAAGATTTTATTATTATTTAATATTAATCAAATTGAAGAAATCCAATTTGAAACATGAAAAACGTAATTTAAATTGACCGAATGATAAGCTGAAATCTGAAAAGGAGGAGATTCATAGAACTGGAAGAAAAAAGGCGGAATCCATTGAATTCGCAGCATCACCATTACCATTTGCCATATGGAGAATGTTTGTTAGGAAGAAATAAAAGGCATTTTTAATAATCATTTCTTACGATAATTTATTAAATTATTTGTTGTCCTTTCAAAATATCTCATTAATTTAATATTTTTAAATTTGATTTTGTTTTAATAACAGTAAGAATAAACTTGAAAAGAAACTCAGAAGTTTATATTATTTTTATTTAATCATGTTTTATCATATAGTGGTGTAAACTCTTAAGGGATGTGTGATTGTGATTTTTGGAGGTGTTCAAATCTCGTAAAAGTATAGATTTTCTATAATAACTTCAAAATTAAGTTCTTGAAAATATTTTTACAAAACTAAAAACAACCCACTTAGTACAATTGTAGTCTCTATCTTCTCTTTGTCTTATTCTGCTCTCATTTTTTTTATTTTTGGGTATTAGTTTTAAATGATGAGAGAATACTCGTAATTGTGCTTTAATGCTCAAACTTTTCTCTTTGTACATGTACATATTTATGTTACTTGAGTTTTACTGTTGTGCGTATGAATGTTTAGTCTAAATTCAACTAGACCTAATATATTTGTATTAATGGTCTTATAATATATTAACATCTGTTTATTGTTAATAAGATAATTGTGTGAACATCTAATAAGCTGATTGATTTATAGATAAGGATTTAAGATCTCGACACATATTATAAGTATGATAATTGAGATCAAGAATCGACATGTTGTGTTGTAGAGAATACACACTTTAAAAGAAAAATCGTAATTTGATACGTTTTTAGATTGAAGAAAAAAAGAAATAGATACGAGTGGCATCATAAGAACGGTGTTCATCCATTCATTCACCCACCGATTCTGTTCATCATTTCCCACTTCAGAGAATAGAACCCGACAAAGACAAACCCAATCCCTTACCAAACACTTTCACTCTCTCTTCCCAACCACCTTCTTTCACATATCTTTTACTAAATATTTATAACATTTATTTTTTAAGGAGTTTATTCTAACAAAACACAATATGTTGGGATATTTTTTTTTTCAAATTACATGTCTGAAAATGCAAATAGAAGGGTAAAAAAAGCTAAAATGAAGAAGAAAATTATGAGAAAGTTGATTGGGTTTGGAGGAATAATAGACACAGGGTTGTTGGAAATGGATTGTGATATTGCGATTCTTTGCTTGAGAAGGGAGGAGAAGTGAGTGTGGCCCCAGCAACGGGCACTGAGTGTAAGGGTCCAAGATTTGACACTGCTATATTCTATTCTTCTTTCTTTACTCATTCATCCAAAATTAGTGCATGTCACACTCTCTCTTTCTCTCTCTCTCTAATGCACATTACTACTATCTATCTGTCTATTATTATTCACTGCACACCACTTCACTGTTCCTTGCTTCTTCCTCGTAAACTGCAATATTCCTCTCTCAAGCCGCATTTCCCATGCCACGTCTTCAAATTACACACCTGTCACCTTCGCCGGGCCCCACCTCACACCGACCATAACCTTAAAAATCACTTTCCTCGCCGCGCCTAATTTGCTTTCAAACACGCTATTTCTTCTTAGTTTGTTCACACACATATATACAAATTATATTTTATTTCACATTATTTAAACACCCATTTTTTATGTAGTTCTTCTTCTGAAGTTATGAAAAACTAATTATTTCAAGAATAGGGGTGTGTTTTTAACAAGGGAAACAATGCGTCAGATGCAAAGAAATATAGAAAAAAAATGAAAGAAAAGGATGTTTGTAAAGAGCTAAAAAAGAAAACTCTAAATTAAATTTAAAAATTTTACTATGATTACACTTTTAATAAGTAGATTTACTTAGACTATTCACGTGGCAAGCACAAATTGTTGTAATAATCACCAAACAATCATAAATTACTGTCATGATTAGAAAACTAACCAAAAGCAGTGAAAATATGGGAAGCAAGCAAAACATTACCTGCGCTACACATGCGGGGAAACTAACACGTGTCAAATATAGTCAGAGCAATCTTAATGCACAAGTTACCTTATCCCTCTGGATTTGATGTTAGGTAAGGAAATGATTTTAATAGAAGAAGGATAAAAACTTTTATTATTTGTATTTCAAAAATATAATGATTCAAATTAGTTACAAATTAAAAATATTAGATCTTTCGAAAATGATTTGAAAAGTCATTTTTAGTATTATAGATGGATTAGCATAAAGTTAATTTAATCTAACAGCGAGCAGAAGGGTTACATTTTGAGCAAAATAGAGCTTTTAAAAAATGAGGTGTTTTGGTATTACTTTTTTATATTTAAAAAAAAGTTTTATGCGTATCGAATTTCTAGAATGTTTCTTTGCCATTCTGTGCAGAACAAGAAATAGTTTGTACTATCTCCAACATGCGCGGTATTTCCAAAAATGAGGCGCAATGGCTTAAAGTGAAATTTCAAATACTATTCCCTCTTCAACGTAACATCGGAAACAGAATATTAAGATTATTCATTTTTTTATTCAATAAAGTGATAGAACAAGGAAACATACCACTCATATTTTTACCAATAAAGAGTCAATGAATAGTAACGATTAATGTAATATTACCACATAAATAACCATAACAATCTACTGAGAAACAAATGTCCCATATCACACCTTGTGTTTGCATTAACAATTTCAATTTATAACAATTTGGTTTGTATTCCTAGATCAATTCACGTTATCTTAGGATTATGTAATTGAGGTTATGTGAGACGTGGCAATGATACTAAATTTATATCATGGAATACTTATTAGACATCACCAAACATACTATATTACTGTTAAATTTTCCCAACAAACAAAACAGAGCCACAGGGTTGCCCAGAACCGTAATCAAAAAGTGAAATCGATGCAAATTAACGACTTTTTACATCGAAGACTAATAGTCCAACATCATTATTATTATCTTGTTATGAACGAAGAAGGCGTTGTAATTGGCTAACATTGTTGCCTTTTTTGTTCATTGGCTAGTTCGACGAAATTGTATGCCACAACAACGTTACCCACTTTCCAATTCCAAGTCTTTAAAATGTGGCTTTTTCTTTATTTAATTTCGCTCCATGAATCTAACCAACCCATCACATCCTAGTTGTTAATAATTAGGGTTTATTTATGTTTAATAAACACCAAGGAGCACACAAAATGAGATGACATATCAACCTCAACCATAGAGACAAAGATTCTGCGCGGAAGAAAGAAGTGGGAACACCAACCAGATTCTTTTCTTCACAGAAATGCTAATACAAACAACGTTACCGTATGTGTTGTGTGCCTAGGGGGTGTTGGGCACAGTTTCCCATCACTCACTTTTACTTTTATTTCCCCTCAGTGTTTCCTTTGACCAGTCAACCAACATGACTGATCCCTATGATGTTCATGCCCCATTGCCCCACCTACAATCCATGGCCCACCACATTTTTTTTCTTCTTGCATTCTCCAATCTTCCATCAATTATTTTTCCAAATATCCATTCCTCAACACACACATGTTCATTCAATCACCACATGATAACATATATTACTAGTATTCTTTTCTTCTTTTTCTTCCAATCTATGCTTACTTTGAATACTAGCTAGCAAGGGACTCTAGTAAGGTTACATAGGGTGCACTCAAAGCTAAATTTCTATGGGATCCAAAGGATCTCAAAGTGGGATCAATCATTGTTTGCTAATTTTTTTCCTCAATGCCATAATGGCACTATGAATTATAGTTAGTATTATACTATTTTCCCACTCCAAAGAATCTGATACCAATGGCTACGGAGACATTACACCCAATTTAGCAACAAATCACACCGTATACAACGTACTATAGCATCACATAATTGGCCCATTCTTCTACTTTTTTCTTTCCTCTTTTGAGTGGGGATAATCTATAGATTCTTATGACATGTAACAAAGTTTTGAAAACGGTGTTTTGTATAATAGCATCAAGCCTTTTGGGTGTTTGAAACTACAACTATATGATTCTGTGAACTCGTTTAAGAAAAGTAACGAAATTGTGACTATAGTTTAAAACCTTGATACTACATATAGTTTGTTGTGATTGTATCCAAATGATTACTTTCAATTCCTTGGAAGAATAAGGAATTCAACAAAACTTAGTTGAATTTTGTTGGTTATATATCACACTCAATATATCTGTTTCTCTTTTAACTATTTATGAGGGATTTGGACATAATAGCTATGATTGTTAGGTTAGCAATCAGTTCATGTTGGTCTTAATTAGAGAAAGAAATAGTGTGCCCCATGATTCATGTAAACTATAGATTAAATTTTTATAAAAATGCAATGATGATCGTTAACTTTTCTCTAATCATTTTTGGAACGGTTGTGAAAAAAAAAAGTGGCTCTTATGTTTTTTTTTTCTTTTTTTACCAGCTAAGCGACAAAACGCCATGTGTGAGGAGATAAATCTGATTAATCTGCAGATTGATTGAAGAAAACAAGAAGACGAAAATAATCATTCTCTTCTGCCTTGGCAAATATGGGTAACTATTATTCAATCATTCCCTATATATTTGGCGGTTCAGATGAATCTTCGAGTCTGTTCTTTTGCTAAATTAATTGTGTTGCATATAGTGGGAAAAGAAATTGCTGGATTTGCAAGAATTTGCTCTGGCTACTGTGCGTGTATATGTAAATAAAGTATAGAAATTTTGTATCACTGAGCATATGTACTACACATATCTAATTTTGTTTAGATAATTAGAATCTTTGGGTAGTATATAAGATTCTCAATTGAACTAAATTAACACTTATACAGTGTATGTACTTTCTATGAAAGTAATCAAGGTGAAGTTCTTAACTAACTAATTAATTATTTTAAAATCTCAAAATAATTAATCATATTTGAAATTCTAAAATGTGTGGCTCCCACATATTATTTTCCCTATTAATTAACTTCATAATTTTTATTAAACTCTAGTCATTAGAATATGTTTTTAAAATCTTACACGGTGAAAATAAATTCTTTTGTTTTATTTTCTTTTACTTTCTGAGATGCGTTTATTCAGAAGTATCTAAGCAAAACTGAGCACGATTCTACAGTGTATGTCATAATCCCAACAACATGAATCCACATGGATAGATATTCCAACAACCGCACAAGCGGGACAAGACATGATGACAGTAGTTAGCAATGTAAAAACACACACATATATATATATATATATATATGCATGGTGTTTGTTTTTGTTATTTACATAATTAAGGAGTGTTTTTGTTATTGTAAATCATAAATAGTAAAAGGGTTATTAGAAAAAAGTGAATTAATATGTTAAAAAGATGGTATATTGAAGATGAGAAGAAGAGTATTAATGAATTTTGGGTGTGATAATAGGGAATAATGGTAATGCGTGTGGAGTGAGAAGGAAAAGAAAGGTCATGCAGGAGAAATTGAATCCATCCAATAAGTGGGAGTTGAGTAAGACAAGTCAGTGACTGTGTTTCAGATTATTATTGATCATCATCAGGAAGAGGGACCACCAGCACCAAAATTGAAGGCCCAATACACCCCAAAACATCTAAAGCAAAAATTGACTCATGAATATGGAGTGAGTGAGTGAGTAAGTGAGTGGTGCAGTAGTACTTGTTAGGTGTGAAGAATAAACCAATGACTCTCAGCCAGCAATATCTATCTGTCTATATACGTTACTATTATTATATGTGGATAGGTATAAATAGATTTTTTTCAAACACAAACATTATATATATATATATATAACCATGCAGAATAACACCATGTTTGATGGATTATGAGTTGAAAAGATGAATTGTTGGAAATGTGTATTTGGGAATGAAGAATTTTGGGGTTTGAAGAGGAAATGGAAAAGAAGAGAATGAAGATGAAAATGGAGATCCTCTGTCACTGTCATTAGTGTCCCCTTGCCTGTCCCCAACATCATTACAAATCCACATCACCCGGACATTCAACAAACGACGACAATCCTTCCCTTCCATCAATTTCATTTAATAATATCTTCTTCCTCCTTCTCCCTCTTGGTCCCACCTCATCATACTTACACACATACCAAACCAAATCCTTTTTTTTTTTTTTCCATTCCAACAATCCCTTCTTCATTTTTTTTTTTTTTTTATTTATT
>Ga0209489_100265_pt1 | contig 90163 bp, 60 predicted proteins | sample SiratrowhiteBW_FD_187527 | JGI IMG/M metagenome (GOLD analysis project Ga0209489, IMG submission 187527) | Root nodule microbial communities of legume samples collected from California, USA - Siratro white BW (SPAdes) (version 2) | ecosystem: Host-associated > Plants > Roots > Nodule | place...
TATATATATATGTGTGTGTGTATATATATATATGTATGTGTGTGTGTATATATATATATATATATATATATATATATATATATATATATATATATATATACACACACACACATACATATATATATACACACACACACACATAGCTGTAAATATCCAAGTGCCTCTCACAAACTTTTAAAACCTAAAAGCCTAGTTCTAATAATTGCTCCATCTTTACTGCTGAAGGAAAGTCCATTATGGTTAAGGGGTGAAGATAATAATGATCCCATGTCAACACTTACATTGAAAAATGTCATTCTGATCCAAAAACTATAATTCTAGTGAATTTCAGGAAACGTCACCAGGTCAAGGACAACGATTGGATATGCTAATCAACTACATTATCATGAGAGGGAAAGTCTTTTCCATAACATAAATTACGAGTTCTCAGTTCTTCCTTTGTTCTGCCTAAAATATCTCAAACATTAGTGTCAATGAAGTGTGGTTAAAGCACTTTACGCTTAGTCATACACCTTTCCATTTTGAAGAAACCTATGTTTCCTGCTTTGCCTGAGAGTTTGGACTTCTAACAGATTACATTGTGAATCTTGCGATACTGGAAAGCATCATAGAGTACATTTTTCCTGTTGTTAACAAAATTTTAAGAACACACCATTTCTTTTATGCATACAAATGTCTGTGAATCTACTGAAACTTCTTATGTTAATGGTGCAGGAAGGTTTGCATCCTTTATTGATGTTTGTACCAAATTAACTCAGGATGAAGCTATCCTCACTGCAGCAACTCGCATTAGATGACTATATTCCAAATATCTTGCAAACACATAGCTCTTCGATTTTTTTGGCTATCTTGATTTGTTCATAAACAAATTTGAGCCCAAACTTGATCCGTAAAACCTCAAGTGCGCATTTTTAGCAAGCTTCAATGTCTAGCAGGGGTACATGTTTCCATCCTTCAACCAGAAAAATCTGTTTTCTGTAGATGTTACATTTTGTGGACCCCTCTGATAAATATTCTTCACATTGTCAAGGGGAGAAGTGCCTCTGATAAAACACCTTTAGTTATCAACACTTCACTTTACTCTAATGCTTCCAAACTCCAATCTTCCATCTGCTTCTCAAACAACTCCCAATTCACCATAACTAATCATGCACATTCCTATATATTCAGAAAAAACAAACAAAGCCTCCCAAAGCCCAAAGAACCATTCCAAGTGAACTTGAGTAGAGAAAAATCAGCCCTATTCAATAGCACGCTCAGCCATTGGATCCAACTCCTACTGAAGCTCAGAGAGAATCATCAGAAATGGAACCTAAATCCAGTCTTCTTTTTGTTAAAATCTCTACTATAGCTAAGGAGAAATCCTTTTTACCTCTCGAGTAGAAAACCAAACTTTATCTACGCATTGTCATAAAGAGAGAAAGGAGTAGCACTAAACCCTCTATATCCCATTATGTACCTTACCCTAATACTTTAGATAGATGCAATTCCTTCATGCTAACCTTAAACACCCATTATAGTTTATAGACTGTACAAGAAGCCTTAAAGAATATATGAATTGGTTAAAAACCATGAGCAAGGTAATAAGAGAACTTCAGAAAAATGAAATGTGGTACTGGGAAGTAGTTCCTGTTAGAATAGTTTATATTATCTTCTAAGCAAAAATGATCATTTAGGTCGTCCACATTTGTCAAAATTAAAACAAGTGGTTACTGAACTTAGTAAACTTTAAGTCCTAAGCAATAAATCAATATGCAAATATGTTCTTTCAGTCATTCACTCTGACATTTGGAACCAAGTCATGTTATATTTTTTGGATTTCGATATTTTCTTACCTTATTGATCAATACTCCAGATGTAGATGGATTTATGTGATGAAAGAACATTCTGAACTTTTGACTACATTTATATCTTTCTTAAATGAAATACAAAATTAATTTGGACAAATTATCAAAATATTCAGAAGTGTTAATGCAAAAGAATACTTTCTTCTAAGTTTTCAGCTATTTTGAGTTCACATGGAATTTTACATCAATTAACTTGACCTCGTGCACCTCAGTAAAATGATATAACAAAAATGAAAAAATAGACACTTAGTTGAAATATTTGGTGCAAATATATCATATCACTGGAGTGGTGCTATTCTTACGACTTGTTTTCTTATCAACAGAACATCTTCGTTGCTTGATAATAAAATTCCTCATTCCATTTTGTTTATAAATGAGCCTCTGTTTCATCTTACTCCTCATGTCTTTGGTGTTGTGTACATCACATGTCTCCATATTAGAACAAACTCTAGACAAAAGCCACCAAATGGTTTTCCTAAAAACTCTTGCCTCCAAAAAGGGTATTGTTGTTCTTCAACTAAAACAAAAAAGTGTTATATGTTTGCAAGTGTCACCATTTTTTAAGAGACATATTTCTTCCTTCTATTCAAGTTGACTCTATCCAACAGGTCTTACCCATTCTAGTGATTGAACCTTTGTTTTTCCCTTCTCACAACACCTTAAGTCAACCCAACCCTCAAGTTCTCGCCTACTTCAAACCCACCAAAGTCATTGTCTCCGCCTATCACCACTTACCAATGCAAGCCACAAGTGATTGGTCCACTATTACATGGTGAGTCTTCTTCATCAAGTCCTACACTATCATCACTCAATATCATGACTCTTGATAATGAAGATTCCAATTGGCCCATTGCTCTTTGAAAAAGGTACTTGTTCTATCCATAATCCTTCTTCTATTAACAATTTTCTAGGCTATCATTGGTTATCCCATTCCTACTTCTCACTTATTTCCTTTTGTCTTCTATTACCAATCCAAAAATGTGATTGAAGCATTTGATCATCTCAGATGGGGACATGCCATGAATTTTGAAATGTGGGCTCTTGAACATAATCACATACGGGACTTAGTTCCTCTGCCATCTGAGCAGAAGACTATTGGTTGTAGATGAGTGTGCACCATTAAAGTAAGGCCAAATGGTGAGGTTGATCACCTTAAAGTGGCTAGAGGATATACTCAAATATATGGTTCGGATCACAGTAATACTTTTTCTGTTGTAGCAAAAATGACTATTGTTTGTCTCTTAATTGCAGTGGCAACTCTTCGCCATCGGCCTCTTCATCAGTTGGATATTAAGAATGTTTTCTTTCATGTTGATCTAGAGGTCACCTACATAAAGCAACCTCTTAGGTTTGTTGCTCAAGGTGAGCATGGGTTGGTTCTCTCTCTTGATCCCAAATAATCTCCACATGCTTGGTCTGGAAAGTTTAGTCATTTAAATCTTTGGGCTAAAACACGATGAAGTATACCCTTTAGTCTTTATTGTCATACATCACTTGGAAAATGTGTTTATCTAATTGTGTATGTTGATGATACAATCTTAACATTAGGGCTACCAAAAATGCTTAGTTGAAGCAACATTTCTGCAAATACTTTCAAACTAAAAATCTTGGGTATCTCAAATACTTTCTATGCATTTAAGTGTCTCAATCAAAAGAAGGTACTGCGATTTCTCAAACAGGAATGATTGATTGTAGACTCGTGGATAGTCATATGGATCCAAATAAAAAATAATGACAGAACAAAGTGATCCCTTCTCAAATCCATAAGACTTGTGGGAAAACTTATTTATTTGGCTATTACTAAGTCTGACCTATCTTTTGCAGTTTGTGTGATTAGTCAACTTATGTAAGCTCCTTGCATTGATCACTGGAATGTTGTCCTTCGCATTCTCAGATAAATCAAAAAGGCTCTAGGACAAGGTCTACAATATGAAGATAAAGTAAGGGCCCAAGTATATGGATATTGTGATATTGATTAGGCAGGGTCTCCTATAGAAAAATGTTCCACTACAGGATATTGTGTTTTCATTGGAGGGAATATTATTTCTTGGAAGAGCAAGAAACAAAATGTAGTTGCTTGATCAAGTGCTAAAGCTAAATATATGGCAAAGGCATCACTCACTTGTGAACTTGCGTGGCTAAAACAATTTCTTCAAGAACTTAGGTTTTGTGAAATTCTACAAACGAGAATGTATTGTGGTAATCAAGCAACTCTTCACATTACTTGCAACCTTATGTTTTATGGAGGATAAAACACATAGAACTTCACTATCCTTTCGTTAGATAAAAGTTGTCTAAGGAAATTGGCATTGAGTTTGTTGACTCCTACCTATGATCTACTTATAGAAATTTTGACAAAAATCCTTGAGAGAGCTTCAAGTTCAATTTAAATGTTCTAAGCTTGAAAAATACAATTTATATGCTCTAGCCTGAGGGGAGTGTTAGAATAGTTTATATTATCTTCTGAGCAAAAGTTGTTTGTGTTGTATCTCAGAATCCTAGGGGTAAACTTATTGTGTTTTCATTGTCTTTCCTTAAGCTTTTGTTGTAAGTCATTGATCCTCAAGCTCTTCTCGTATATACTCTTTCAAGTGTTCCTAAACCCCAAAAAGTATAAAAAAGAAAACAAAAGTAGTACCACATACATCTAAATGGGTCTTCACAAGGTAATAAAAGCATGTCAAATGGGTATAGGAATGATCTAAGACAAAGATGTTAACAATATCACATTTTGCATGAATTGATCTAGGAAAAATCAGTGTATAGCAATGTTATTGATACTGAATAACAGAAAAATATCAGCAACCCAAACATCCCTTACAAAATACATCCGAAACCATAACAGGTTATGACAAAAGCGTCATAGACAAAAAAAAAATAATAGCAAGTCACACAAATAAAGAAATGCAGAAATATAATTGCAATGCAAAAATAATGAAAGACAACCATACAGTTAATGATAATAGCAAGTCAGAAATTCAAATAACAAAAAGATCAAAACAACCCCCGCCCCCCAAGTTCAAATTCAGGACTACTTTAATTAAGGACAAAAAACAAATAGAGTACAAAGGAAAAAGAAAAAGGGAGAGAGTAGAGGTGAAGAATGAAAGAGGAAACAAAAAAGGGGAGCGTGACAATTAAGTACAAAAGAGGAAACAAATAAAATAGGATATGGGTGTGTCAGGAGAAGGGAATAGGCACTGGCACTACAATGGAATGATGACAGCAGAACACATCGCAGGTAGCAACTGAATAAGGTGTAAGTGGCAGCATCACAAGTCACATGAAGTGGCAGCGCCACCGGTGGCTGACTGAGTGACCATGGTTGTTGAACCAGATCTGCTGTGTTTTTTTGGTTTGTGGCTGGTATAGATTTTTTTTCAGTCATGGGCTAGGTTTGGTTCAGGTTGTATGACCCACCATTTTCAAAGAAAAAAATCTGTTGGGCAAGATTGGGTATAAGGACTCTAATAGTATTAAAAACAATGAAATTAGGGTGTTGCATAGGTGTCAAAGTCAGGTGACCCAAGGCTTCATCTTCTTCCTCACAACCAGTCACAGGGTGGTGGTTAGATTTCCATGACATCTAAAGTGGCCACAGTGTGCTGCCACAGAAAACTCAATTCGCTACCGCCATGCTGTGGCATCCAGCATCCGCCACCAATTTCCTTCATAGTGCTGCCATGGCCCTTTTTCAATAACACTGGTGTGCAACTTTCTTCTATATAATATTTAACCAATATTATAACTTCCTATAATTGACCAAGATAATAACTTCTTATAATCAACCAAGATTATAACTTCATATCAAAGGGTACACATATACCAAGATTGCTATATTCTTACTGAAATTTTTAACCAGTTTATAACTTCCTTGTAAATCAACTAAATAGAGAACCACAAAAAGTTCCAAATTAGTTTTAATAACCATACAAATAAGTACTGACAGGGCTAACGGAAAGATTATAGGGTGAATTTAGCAAGAAAAATATTCGAGGATGTCAAAAGAAAACATAAAATTTATTGAGCTACACTCTGCCCCTCAGAATAGAATAAACAGCGAAATACTGACTAAATAAAGAATCTAACATGAAGAACAGAAGAAGGAAAATTATTACAGAAAAAAAAAAGAAAAAAATACAAAGAGGACCAAGCAGAAACCAAAACATTTCTGATACAAGCATTCACAATCACAAAGCCTAACTTGAAATCCAGTATATAAACATTCCTATCCAACAAAATCACCAAAAGCAGCACTCTTAAATCATAAGTCATACCATTTCCCATCATATATATTACTACACAGGTTATTGCTAGTGTTCTTTTGGCTAAATTTTGAGATTTAAGACTTTGAAGAGTCACTTCTGCATGAATTGATTTAGGGAAAATCAGTGCTTATGTTTTAAAATCTTATTTCCAGCAAACACCAAGTCAATGAAATATGAACCAGAATACCACAACTAAACCTTACAGTATCCCTGGGTCAAACAAGATATTAACCATGTCACACACATATACTATATCACTTCAAACAACTTGGTTTGAAATTTAATTATGAATATTCATTTTCCTTATCAAACATGAACACCATATGCATACCAGTAGCAATTCAATCAAATGAGACATGGATTTGAATACGCACATTTGTTGGGTTCCAAAGAAGTAAACAAATACTTTCTTTCGATCAGCAGAGTAAGCCCACTTCTGCGGCTCATCCACCTGCCCCAAGAATAAAAAACAACATAATCAGCAAGCAAAATCTTCACAAAATACAAACCAAACTAGGAGGGGAAGTTCCCAACTGTCCAGAACAAACATATAAGCTATACAGGACAGCAGAAATTGCAAAAGCAAAGCTCTGAATTGTTTAAAAACGGCCCCTCGTCTCTTCCCTTCTCCATATCTGTTCCAGGAGCCTCTACGCCCAACTAAGTCATTCATTAAATATTCCCACAAGATAATCATCTGATGAAGCCAGTATCCATACAATATCAAAATTTGACAGAACAACTACAAACTTAAGCTAAAGGCACACCACATACGTGGTCAGACCCAAAATCCTTTAATAAAATACATAATAAACATAAAAAAAAAAAAAAAAAAAAAAAAAAAAAAAAAAAAAAAAAACATCCGAATTAATTGAAACAAAACCAGGCAACCACTTAAACTAACTTAAGCTAAGGCAAACCACATAATCAAGGTCAGACCCCAAAACCTCAATAAAATTCAATAAAAATTTTATAACAAAACAACACCCGACTTAATTGATTCACACTTTTCACAGCACCATAGTTCAGCAAGGGAAAACCAACAAAACATGCAACCCAAGGGGGAGTGTTTAAGTTATTCTTGACAGCAAAACACAATCAATCCAAAAACTCAAGCATCCACTCAAAAATTAGCAGGGAGCACTCACCGTCGCGGGCCAAACAGGGAATCCCTTAACCTTAGCAAGCACGAGATCGCCGACCTTAAACTGACTGCAAGCGGCGGCAGCCGCCGCCGCTTTTTTTCCTCTCTTTCTCCGACTAGGCGGCATGACAGGAAACAGCTCCCGATTTGCTCCGAATCGAAGCGCTAAAGTGAACGTCGAAGGAAGTTGGGTGAAGGATCGAAGGAGCTGGCAGGGTTGGGAATTGGCAGAGAGAATTAGCAGGCATTCGGAATGGAGAAAACCCTAATTGGGAAGAGAGTTTTAGTGAGAGTGAAAAACATGAGATGAGAAAAGAGAGAAGAGTTTGGTTAGGTGAGGCTGGGAAGAAGAAAAAGAAGGCGCTGCTGGTACTGGTGCGGTGGTGGCTTAGTTTTAGGGTGTGCAAGGTTCTGGGTATATGCATTCACACACACCGTGAAGTGCGCTAATGTGCACTATGTGCGTTCCCTATAAAATGCAACCTCTGCCACGTAACCACCCCGTCAAATAAACCTTAATTTAATCTCAGTAGTTGAGTCAAGCACTGGATATTATGGTAAATAAATTTACCTATTTTTTTAATTTTTTTAAATACAACACATTTATTTTCAAAAATTTATTCCAGTCAAATGGAATGTTATAAAAAAAATAAAGGTAAGGTTTGCTCGAAAACAAATTGTTTATAATAATTTTATTATTTAATATGATAAAAAAATTTATGATACAATTGTTACTATTTAAATACATATTGCATGTAACTTTGCTAATCTTTTTCAATACATCACATTTATTTTCAAATCTTGTTCCAGTCAAATAGAATTATTATGAAAAATAAAAGTTTTTCTGCAATAGAAATTGTTATTATGTAATACAATGAAAAAAACTTATTTAAATGCATAATGTTAATGAACATTCTCCATTGTAATTTTTGTAAATCCTCAATTTGAATATCTATTTCTTTTTTCTTCTTCTTTTAATATTTTAATTAATTATATTTTCTTCATCTTATATCGGTATTATTTTATATTTAAATAGAGAAATTCATAATTTTAAATTTATTTAAATACATTCAATTTGAATTGATTTAATTTTAAATTATTTCAACTTTCAAATGTTTTGTTAGGATAAGATGTCAAAATTTAGTAAATTTTTGTTTTCTTGTTTGAATAAAGTATCTTAATTGTCACTAAATTAAAAGAAATATTTAAATATCTAATAATTGTTAAAAATTTAGAAATATCAATATTCATAAAAAATGTTAGTAGATTTTGATTGGTGTTATTTTTTTTTCAAAGTTATTTAATATTTTTTATATTATATTTATAATTTTTTTCTCAACTTATGTTAAACGAGATTAATTTTAACTTATGAAATGTTAGATAAGATGGTTTAGGGTTTAGGATGGTTATACCTAAATCAAATAACATTAGGTGTTTCGTACAAAGTCAGGTTGAGTTACCTCAAGTGAGAGTCAAGCCAAGTTGACCTAAACCTAGATTGAGACAAGTTGGTTCGAGTTTAGGTTGAGCCAAGTAGGTATGGGCTAAGTCTACGTGAATTGGCTCAACCTAGATCAAGTTGAGTCGTCCCAGACCTAAGTCAAGCCAAGTTGTTATAAACCCAACTCGAGTCAAGTCGAAACAATCCCATATTAATTAAATTGGGATGAGTCTATATTCATGCAAGTTAGTGTCGACCCAATCATAGTCGAGTTGGGTTAGGTCAACCTTAATATAATCAATACCAGGTTAAGTTTGGCCTAATCAATACTAGATCAAGCTTGGTCGAGCTGATTATACCCCTACCCATGTCGAGCACGTAATCATTACAGTCAACTCAAGTGTTGCTTTGAGTAATATGTCATCTCTTAAATGATAATACACTGTAAATTTTTCAAATAACAAAAAAAAAAAAAATTGCATGTTATGAATATCAAACCTATACTATAATTAAATCATTGTAAACATTTTTTTATGATGAAAAATTTCATAATAACTCACAATCTAATATCTTCTTTACATGTACAAAGATATTCTTAAGCATTCCCACATGATTGATATTTTAATAATCAATTTTTCACTTGTTTAATCAATAACTTAATTGATTTTATGCAATTAACCTATTACTAGAAAATAACATGTTTATATGCAAATTTTTATCCTACCTCTTCAGGAATATGCTCACACAACATGACAAAATATTGCTTATTCTTTAAACTTAGAAAGAGTTTAGAGAAATTAAAGTTTCAATGATATAAAATTTTAAAAATAAAAAAAAATGAATATTAATTAAATTTATTTTCTTTTTAGTGTTCGTATATAAATGTTTATATTCTTTTAAGAAGCCTCTTATGTTACACTTCAAACAACAAACTATAACACAGTAATTTAATTTTAATATTTAAAATAATACATCAAAATCAATTATAAGATACTAATTATATAGTTTACATAACTAAATTTTCTCAAAAAGACATATTATTCACTTTACTTGCACATACATGTTTAAAAACAATATCCTTCCTATCAATAACTGTCTCCTGGACTTGCAATATTATTTGTTCATGTACCAAATATAATTACAGCAGACACAAAAAGAGTAAGCTATAAGCACTTCACTCATAATTGAACTACATATATATCAGGCTCTATAGACTTTGACTCAAATGGATACTAGATAACAAATATTAAATACATACCTTTCAAAACTTATATCCAATATATCCCATCAAAGATGAATGTCTGACTCATTCTAAGTACTTTTGATCTATGTGTAGATCTCAACTCCATAGGTTATGGTAAGTTCATTACACAAATGATTGTATAACTAAAACATGTTCTAACGGAGTAAAAATTATCCCTCATCTAATGTCATAATTTATATGAGTTAGACCACCAAGTGGAATAAGTATAATTAGGCTCTTGTGCTTAATATTACAAATCACAAATTAGCTCAACATATAATCCATATATGTGACCTAAAAAAAATTCAACCCAACAATACATATATCAATTCCATGCATTTTGATATAATTATTCAAATACAAATTCAAATAAATTAAATATTGCATAATTAAACACTTATATAAATAAACACATATCATCAAAATCAATTTGATCTCACAATAAATTATTTTAATTGAATAAAATATTTCTTTCTCTCAATCACTTTCATTATTTAAATAAAAATCCTGCAATTCACTCCCTCTTATTCAGCCTAAAACTCTTTTCAGAGATTTTCTCTCACACTATGTAATCAACCCATTCATATCCCAACCTTATTGAGGAACTTCACTCAACCCATTGGGGGAAGTGACCTTGAATGAACACTCTTTTAAACTCAACTTGATAGCTGTCTCGGCCACTCTAAACTTAAGCTCCTTGTTCAACAACCCTAAAAAGTCCTCAAAACTAGAGTCACCACTAGACCATTATACCAAGAACAAGAATTAGAAAATACCTAAATGATTTCTTTTGGAAGCAATACAAGAAGAATATCTAGTAGTCCGTATATGAGAATGACTCTATTTATAGGCTTTGAATGACTCTATTTATAGGGTTTGAATGACTATATTTATAGGCTTTGAAATGCTAAAGGTGTGAACAAAGATCTTAAATCTTGGTTATTGATTCCTATCTCATTTAACAACCTAGGTTAAGTGACTTCTCATTTCAAAGGACTTGACTATTTTGATACACATATTTAATGTACTCCTCCTGACTAGAAACACCACCAAATCTCTATGTTAATTTGTTATCCTAGATAATGATTAAAGCTTTTCACTATTTCCAATGGTCATAAAGTTATCTAAGCCTTGGGGACTTGTGTACTATAATTCTCATGAAAGCAAGTTGGTCTTAAAATATTTTGAGAAGTATTGAACAAGAATGATGTCGTTTTCGACCTCTATCTATTGAACTAAATCAAATTCAAAATGTAGTTATAGGAACACCTGCATAAACACTAAGATTAAGTACAACAACACATATTATTATAGTAATTCATATAAATTATCTTGCTTAAAACATTAACAAATAGTATCTTAGACATACTCATAATTAGGAAATTCATTATTATCACTATAAATAAAGTTATCACATAAACAAGTAGATTACTATCTTATTGACAGCTGTTTACACAAAAGGTTGATTTAATTGTGAGATTACATGTATTCCCAATTGAAACATGTCAAACAACTCATTATCTGATATCAGTTTAATTGTTAATGAAAATTGAAGTTAGATGTATTAATCAGTCATTCTACTCAATGTAAAAAACAAGTTATAATAAAAACTAAAAAGATATTAAGATTTAAAATAATTGTTAAGGTTTCCTCAATTTAACCCACCCAAATTTATCAAGGGAGTATACACAAATTTTATATTTTTAAGAATTGATTGAGATAAAATTTAAATTGAGATATTTATGTAAGAAAAGTTCGTATGAAATGGTTGAAAGTTAAATTTTGGGATATTTATTTGTAAAGATAGCAAAATTTAAAGATCAACGAGAAGAACCGATAACTTATTATTATTATTTTTTTATCTATTTACATAATAGGGCAAAGTTTAAGGAATTTATCTGAGAGAGTTTAAAGATTAAATGCTCATCTTCAAATATTTAACGGAAACTGTTATCTTATCGTCCAATAGTTTTGTATTATATGATTCTATGCAATGGGCTTCTCATTTTGTTGTTTTTTTATTTATTTAAATTCGTAATATTTTTTCTTTTACTTTTTAATTTTACAATTATAAAAAGAGGAGTTTAATAATAAGTATTTTAAGAAAATTAATAATAAACTAATAAAAAATAATATGACATTGTAATTTATCATTCATTATATAAATTTGCCACCGAATAATATTATTTATATAAATACTAAATAATAAGTGCTTGCAATAATTTATAACTATTGTATAATATTAAAATCTTCCAATAATATAATAAACATAGTACCTTCGAATTCAATTTTTTAATCTCGTCTATTTTCAGTTACATGAAAAATATTTTAACGTGTTGTAAAAGTTTAAATAAAAAAAAATATATTTTAAGAAGTTTTGAATAATTAAACTAGCAAACTTGAGATAACACATCTAACCCTGCTTCTACCTCGTTCTTAATTTTAAACATCTATTAAAAATTCATGAAAAAAATAATTTCTCCTTATTATTGTAAGATTTTTTTTTGAAACGAACATTAAAACCTTTCATAATCTACATATAAATCTCGCCGAAATTTTCAAGCTTTCGTGAGATTGCAAGAGAGACTTTCTTATTATCTTTTCCATATTTTTAAGATTTGACTTATTTAAACCATTCTTAATTTCAGTAAAGTATTTATAAATGTTTGAAAAAATAATTTTTTAGAAATTATTTTGTAAAATTTCAATTATTAAAACTAATAAATGTTGAATTTAACTATTTAATCTTAAACATTTCCAGAATTTCAAGAAAGTACGTACGATGATTTGTAGATAAATTAAAATTTGTAAATTTGAAAGTTACGCATTAATCCCCTAACTATTACCAATTTCAATAAAGTTTTCGTAACATATTCTAGAGGTTTAAATTAGAAAGATTTATAATACTTTTAAATAATTAAAATAAACTAATCTTAAATAATTTTTTTCCAAATTTTCTACGTGGATGGTAAGTAGCGGCATTAGTAAACGGTGAGTCCAGATGAAAAAGAAAACGGTAAAAAAGGATGGTAAGTATTTGACATGCCTCCGAACCTTTTGGCGCCAACACAATCCCTCTCTTTCTCTGCGCGCAAAGAGCGTAATTCATTCTCTGCAAACCAAAATTGACTTCGCATTTTTCTCTCCGCTGTTTGGACACCGCCACCAAAACAAATTCTGCTCTCTCTCGTTTTACAAATCACGGAAACCACCGCGTCGCCACCGCTTTTATTTTCCTATCAACCAAACATGCATTCACATTCAGGATTCGTCGCCGGATAGAGGCTTTCACTGTGAAATTGTCCCGTAAATTTCCGTTCCAATTCTCAGTGCTCTTGTGTTAGGTTTAGACGTTTGCTTATTATGAACGTTCTGGAAATTGCAATGGCGCTAATTGTTGCTCTTGCGTGCATGCTAGCTTAGATAATAGTAGAAGTTGATGAAATAGATTGTTTTCTCTGTTTCTCTGGTTCTTTTATCTGAGTTTTGCGCTGGTTCATCGGAGAATAGTTGAATGCCTGAATTTCCTATGACTCGACTCAAGATTGATGCGAGTAACTTGTTGATCGTTGTGGTGTGGAAATTGGAAGCTAGTTAGAGAATAATAATTTTTAAATGATTCCTAGTGGAGGATTAAACGCTGTTGATAACGTCTAGATTACGGTAAAATGCCTGAATTTGTATGATAAACTATGTAGTTATTGATTTATAATTAAAGTAAAAGATAGAATGTCATTAATAATGGTGGAGGATGTGATGCATGCACAGGTATGATAAATTATGAAATTATTGATTTAAATAAAGATTAACGGACAGCTTAACTCTAGTTGATGAGACCTAGCGAGATAGTGAGAAGCTTAGTGAAAAACGTAGATATAATAGTTTTTTTTTTCTCCTTTAATCTGAATTTTGACCTGGTTCAGATAACCTTTTGTGAATTCATAACTATGAAGTGCCTGTTACTTGTAGACAATTGTGGTGTGAAAAATGGAAACCTGTTAGAGAAGAACTACGTTTAGTTCAAATTTGGTTCCTCTAAAGTGTTGAATTGAATGCTGCTAGTATTGCTCTGTGATTAAACGCATGCACTTTGTATAATAAATTATGAAGTTATTGGTTTATATTATAATGTGAATTTTGACTTCTTTAATAAGTGCTGGATAAAAAGTAGTTAGTGGTGGTTCTTTTATCTACAACTTCTCTAATTCATCACATATCAGATGAATGTTTGAATACATAATTACGACATTGATGCTTAGTAACTTGTGGATCATTGCGGTGGAAAATGGAAACCAATTAAACAATTTTTTGTTCAAGTTTGGCTTTTTTAGAATGCAGGATAAAATGCAATTATAATAACCATGTATGTGTTTGAGATTGAGATAATATTTATAATAAATTATAAAGTTCTGGATTTAGATGTGGATAAATACATAAGATATAGTACGACTTGATAGTTGGAAAATGGAAAACCAATTTGGGATGTTTGTATATGATACAGATTAACCCTTGAGAAAGAAGATAATGGCGAGTATTGCGGATATTAGTCTTTCGGCAGCTATCAATCTGTTGTCTGCATTGGCATTCCTGATAGCATTTGCAATATTGCGACTGCAGCCCTTTAACGATCGGGTCTACTTCCCAAAATGGTATCTGAAGGGGATAAGAGGCAGCCCAACAGGTTCCACAGCGGTAAAGAAATTTGTTAACTTGGACTTTGGGACCTACATCAGGTTTCTGAACTGGATGCCTGCAGCGCTGCGTATGCCAGAACCTGAACTTATTGATCATGCAGGCCTTGACTCAGCAGTGTACATTCGGATATATCTTCTTGGGTGAGTTGTGCACCAAGTATCTCATTGAAATTTACATTCGTACTAATGGACTTAGTTTAAGAGAGACAGCAATATTTGATATACTGTCTTGTATTTTAATGTTTGACCCTTTTTCTTGTGATATATTCTTTTATCTAATTGGAATACTCGTGTACAGGTTCAAAATATTTGCCCCCATTACCCTGCTTGCTTTTATCGTTTTGGTTCCTGTTAACTGGACAGGGAAAACATTGGAAGCAGCGGGAGATAAGAATTTGACATATAGCGATATTGACAAGATTTCAATATCAAACATTCCATTTGGATCAGACAGGTTAGATTTACGAGTTGTACCAGCTGAGTTTCTTTCTCTTGCTCTCATAATGTGGATTATTAATAAATGGAAAAAGTTATTGGTTGTGTTGGGGACGTAATTGCAACTTTGATCTTTGCCTTTATATTAAGAAAATCAGAATACCTCTAAAAGTTTAAATATTAATCGACTTAACTTCTTCTTCCTCTTCTTTTATAATAATAGGGTTCCAGATTCTAATTTTTTGTCTTGAATCTCGCTACCTAATCTGCCTGCTTTGCACTTGATGTTTCGAGATTTCACTTCGTTTTCTTCCAGGTTCTGGGCGCATATTGTAATGTCGTATGTCTTCTCATCTTGGACATGCTATAGTCTCTATAAGGAGTACAAGATTGTAGCAGCAATGAGATTGCGATTTTTGGCAGCTGAAAGTCGTCGTCCGGACCAATTTACTGTAAGTTGGTCTCATTTTCACTAAGCCTCCTTTTCAGCTTCACTGCCCTTCGTAACAAAGAAAAACCATGGAAAATCGGTACCTAAATTTCTGCATTTATGGTGTTCTAGCTCCTAAAAATCCATTTTCTTGTTGATACAAAGAGAGTGGCAACTCATATTTACGGAAGTTGATCTTATCTGAACATCATGTATTTCTGTGTGTTATTTTGTGGCCGAGTTACCATTCTATTTCCTTGACATGTTAGGTTCTCCTGGATCAGTGGATCCGACATTTGACTGAATACTTTTTCTGATTTTGTTAAAATATCCTGTTCTGTTTCATCCATGTAAAATTATTAAAAAAAAAATCGGAATCTAGTGCTAATATTCTATTACAATGACAGAGTGTGTGCGCGTGCCGGCGTATACTGGCGGCCCTGTGCATGCATGGGGATTTCTACTCTCCCTATTTTCATGACATGCATTCTACAATTAAACATGATGATCGTCTTTAAGCGCTTGTATTTGTTTTACAGGACTTAATGATCAGAAAGTTAGTATCCGTATTTTAGTAATTTTAGCAGACTTGCTAGCAAAACTATCCTCTCCAGATGCTTGCTAGTTGTCTTCTATGTTGAATATTAAATGCGATGCATAGTCTTTCAGCTTGTATTTGTTTGATTGGACATTGATGATCTGAAAGTTAGTATCCGTATTTAGTATTTTTAGGAGACTTTCTTGCAAAACTATCCTTTTCAGATGCTTGTTTAGTTGCATTCTATTTTGAATACCATATGCTTGGGTCACTTTCCAAAAGAGTTTTAAGTTGCGGCGTTCATTTATCTTTTATATATATGCATGTTTTTTTTTTTTTTTTTTTTTTTTTGTTTTCCGTTATTTGAAGGATTGAGCTAAAAATTGTAGCCGATTTACAGCTGTCCTTTAGCAAGCTGAATATTGTTTTGTAATCACCACTCATTTTTTTTACAGGTCCTGGTGAGGAGTGTTCCCCCAGATCCCGATGAATCTGTCACTGAGCACATTGAACATTTTTTTTGCGTCAACCATCCAGATCACTATCTAATACATCAGGTATGTTGCTTATTTGCAAATAGAAATAATCTGTCAAAAATGTATACTTTTTTTAGTTGTTTTTGTTTGGGAATTACCACTTCCCCTTCTTCTTGTGCTTACATAAACCCTCACATAAAGGGTGACTCGAACCTGGGAAAAATAGATGTAGATATATGCAAAAACGCATCATAAACACATAGTAATACAAAAAAATATCGCAAACACATCAAGCTTAAATTTTAAAGTGATCCAACACGTCCACATCCTTGAATAAGTAATACTCTCCCACCACTTTTACAACTTTATATAAGTTGCAAATCCTCATACACACTGCTATTACAATTTTATTGACAAAGATATAAACCTTATGTCCATGCAACTTTTACGGACGAGGTTCCCAGCCTTCCTCTAACATTACTCACAATATTTTCTCTCTCATTCTCATAATCCTACCAGTAATACTAGTATTATTTTATAGTTGTTGAGAAATCGAAAGAAGAGAAACATGGAGAGATTTTCTTCAATGAGCTACGAGTCTAATACAAATGAATTTGATAATACACTCAATTCAAAACTAAAAAAATCATTGAATTTATAGTTCTTTTTACTTATGTGTTACTCTACTCATCCTTTTTATACGAAGTGAACTTCACTCAAACACTTGCACTCTCACGGTAACTTACAATATTTGATGGATAAACAAAAAGTCTGTATCATGATACGTACTATATATCTTTATATATAGTTAAAACTTAAAAATGGAAACCTTCGACCATTATTCAGCTAAGAATTAGGGTCAAACCCAACATTTAACACATTGGCCTTCCTCTTTGGAATTATGATTTGTAATTTACAGATATTTACTTAAACTTATTGAGGATCTTCTATTATGAATCTTGAATTTGTATTACTTATGCGATTTCCTCTTGTGTAACAAAAGAATAATTTATTATGAATTATTTATAGGTTGTTTATAATGCGAACAAGCTTGCATCAATAGTTGCAAAGAAGAAGAAATTAATGAACTGGTATATTTATTACCATAACAAATACGAAAGAAATCCTTCCAAGAGGCCAATTACTCGGGTAGCTTTCTTTTCACGATTTACTGCTAAATTACTTTTTTCTAATTTCGGCAGATTTTATTTTTCACGATAATAGCCATGAAGTGGCATCAACTAATAACCTTTTGTTTCACGATTTGATTTCTTATCTATAGACAGGTTTCATGGGTTGCGTGGGGAATAAAGTTGATGCTATTGATCATTATACTGCACTAATTGATAAACTGAGCAAAGCAGTAAGTACTGATCAAATTATACAATGGATACGTCAATGTCACCCTTCTTATCCCTTTATGTAATCATAGTTCCTTTTCACAGATTTTATCAGGTCATCTGGCCTACTCTTATCACTTTTATAATAATTTGAAGTAATCAAATTATGGTAATTGGATATCATTGCTATAACCAGTGGAGATAATGAGCTACTGTGCTTTTAGCAATTGGACATCATTGTTATATTCAGGGAATTCGAAACAACATCTTGGACATTTCATTTCATTCCCTGCTCTTGTTTCACTTGCTAAATTGGTTGTTCTCGCTTTTGATTGTTATCCTCATGTTTATGTTGGCAAATTCCAAGTGGTACATGTACAAGTTGTAAATGGCATGCATGGTTTCTGTTTTTCCTTGCAGTCTTACTCATAAACTAACATATGGCTAGTCAATTATTAGTTTATTTTAAAATTAAAGTCTCAGGAATAACGGCTACTTGAACTTGTAATTTCCATGCATGATATAAATTTCATTGCAAAGATTCATCTTGCGCCCAGATGTGTAAAGGGAAGGAAAAAAAAAAAGAGAATAAGAATAAACGGAAATTTAGTCATTAGACATGTTTGGAAGAATTTTATTACAAATACTTTTAGAAAAGAAAATGAAATTAATATTTTTATAAATTAAAATTAGTTTATGCATAAGTTAGAAATAAAAATTTAAAAAAATTATATAAAATTTTTTATCACATAAATTAATTTTAGTTTTTTAATAAAATACTTACGGATGAATTCGTCAAAGGTGGATTTCAAGTCAAACCAGACTAGATGCAACTTTTACTGGCTAAATCAGTTGATATGGGTATTGATTTCTTAGTGTTGGATAATTTCAAACAGGAAGCGGAAGAAAGACAAAATGTTATAAACAATCCGGAAGCTGTTATTCCTGCAGCTTTTGTTTCATTCAAAACACGATGGGGGGCTGCTGTGTGTGCTCAAACTCAGCAAACCAGTAATCCTACAATTTGGATCACAGAATGGGCTCCTGAGCCTCGGGACGTCTTTTGGGAAAATCTTGCAATTCCATATTTTGACCTCAGAATGAGAAAATTGGTCATGACCGTTTCTTTATTTTTGCTGACATTTTGCTTTATGATACCAATAGCATTTGTCCAATCTTTGGCCAACATTGAGTCAATCATGAAGGTCTTTCCTTTCTTGAAGCCAATAATCCAAAAGTAAGTGATCTCAATCTCATACCAGTTAGTAATTTTAGTATACTAAATTTGAATGTTTAATTGCTAATAAATTCCTACTTGATTTTCATCTTTTTTCTCACAAAACTGAAGTTTTAATATATGATCTCATGTAAACTACTCAAATCCCATGTAACCAGGGAAAATATATATCTTTTAAAATTCTCAACACCTTAAATATTTTCATTATTCTATTTTCAGTTACATGAAAATATTTTAACGTGTTCTAAAAGTTTAAATTTTAAAAAAGATATTTTAACAAGTTTTAAATAATTAAACTAGTAAATTTGAGATAACACATATAATCCTCCTTCCACCTCGTTCTTAATTTTAAACATCTATTAATAATTCATGAAAAAAATAATTTCTCCTTATTATTGTAAGATTTTTTTTGAAACGAACACAAAAAAGTACAGTATAAATACCATCACCTAAACTTTAGTGCAGTAGTTACAAATTATTTTATATTGGTGACATTTATCAATTTCTCTCTCTATATAAATATACATATAAATAAATAAAAAAACTTTGATACTCTACATATAAATCACACCGAAACTGTCAAGCTTTAGTGAGATTGCAAGAGAGACTTTCTTATTATCTTTCCCATATTTTTAAGATATTACTTATTTAAACTATTCTTCATTTCAATAAAGTATTTATAAATGTTTGAAAACATTTATTTATGTAATTTTTTTAAAAGTAGGCTTATTTGAAAAAAAAAATCTGAAAAAAGAGCCTATTAAAAATACATAATCTAGTTTATGAGGAGCCTGAGACCTCTTCATGTTTACAAGTTAAATTCATAATACAAGAGTAGAAATTATTAATCTTACAAGATGTTTAAAAATTTAATTATTTTCTAAATACACACAAATTATTTTCTAAAATTAAGAATACAAATCAATCCAGTTTAGGAAATTACAAAGACATCATTTTAATTTTGAAATAATAAAATATCAGCCATTTTGGTATGTACTTCAAAAACTAAAAAAGTTGTTATTTCAAAGATGAATATGCAATTCAAATATTACATTAATGAACATTTTTAATAAATTTAATACTAATTTAGTGTAACTTTATAACTACATTTATGCGCACAGAAAGGTTTTTCACACATCATTCACTTATAAACAATGTATTGTAAATTTGATAACTATTTAAAAAGTATTACTGATATTAATTTCTAATTTAAATTGTATCTTTTTGTACATTTAGAGGTATAAAGTATATGTTTAATATTTTTTTGTTGAGATAAATATTAAATGCAGTACCGCAAAGATTTTTAGCATGGTTTCCTAATCTGAGATTCGCCTTCAATTAAGTTGATCTTGAACCTTTTATTGTCTTCAATAGCGCCATTCCTTCATGGGTGTGGTTTCATGCATGAGTTACTCGTTGCAGGCCATCTGTGAAGTCTCTCATTCAAGGATTTCTTCCAGGACTAGCATTGAAGATATTTCTTGCGTTGCTTCCAAAAATTCTCATGACAATGTCCAAAGTGGAAGGTTCTACTTCCCTTTCAGGTTTGGATCGGAGGTCAGCTTCCAAATATTACTTGTTTATTCTCATCAATGTATTCCTCGGGAGTATAATAACAGGAACAGCATTTCAGCAACTTCAGCAGTTTCTTAATCAGCCCTCTACAGAGTAGGCTCCGAGTTTGTTTAGTTTGGATACCTTTTATTTGGACACCGAGATTGGCAGCATCTGACATGGAATATTAATTTGCAGGTTCACAAAAACTGTTGGCAGTACAATCCCCATGAAAGCCACATTTTTTATCACATACATAATGGTCGACGGTTGGGCTGGAATAGCTGCGGAGATTCTCAGGTTATCTCCGTTAATTACTTTCCACCTCAAAAACACATTCTTGGTGAAGACGGAGCAAGACAGAGAGAATGCAATGGATCCTGGAAGCTTGGAATTTGCTACATCTGAACCTCGCATCCAGTTATATTTCGTGCTGGGGCACGTGTACGCTCCAGTCACACCTTTTCTTCTCCCCTTCATTGTAATCTTCTTTGGCTTTTCCTACTTGATCTTTCGGCACCAGGTGAGTCTGCATAGAGTTTGCACCAATATTTTGTTGTAGTTTATCGAAACAAGCCCAGGAAACAGCAAGATGAAAACTGACTTTTGGAATTGTTTTGGTTGCTGCTTCACCTACTAACTTTGCATTACACAACTTGTCTTGCATTAACATGTTTGAGTAAAATGATCAAGTTTCTAGTAATTCTTAATCAACACTTTTTTTTTTCCTGTCCAAAGATTATCAATGTGTATAACCAGCAATACGAGAGTGGAGGTTCGTTTTGGCCAGATATCCATGGCCGAGTAGTTACGGGCTTGATTATATCTCAAGTTCTTCTGATGGGATTGTTAAGTACAAGAGGTACAGATACGTCGACGCTAGCGCTTATTGCACAACCCATCTTGACATTCTGGTTTCACAGATATTGCAAAGGTCTCTTTGAACCTGCATTTGTAAAATTTCCACTAGAGGTTGGTTAAGCAATTATAAGCATGCATACATGTTAAAGTGTTATTGTCTATGTTACATACGACAACCATATGTATAAGGAAACAAGTTCTGCTATCTGGTTTTAAATATCTGCTGCTAACCAAAGGATCAATTTGTTTGAAAATGGTTTTAAACTTTTTTAATAAATTAAAATTTATTAATGGTGGTCCTGTATTAGCTGACATATTTGAGATTTGACAGGAAGCCATGGTGAAGGATACACTTGAAAGGGCCGTTGAGCCAAACTTAAACCTGAGAGTTTACCTTCAGACTGCTTACGTACACCCGGTTTTTAAGGACGATGATTTTGAAAGACCAGCACTCGTTGATGATGAAGAGGATAATCCACTAATTCAGACAACGAGAGCTTCTCGTCGGGGTAGCAAATCTGTATCTGACAGTGAAACCGGCAGTTGCTAAGGTACAGTTCATTTCAGATTCCAAGAAAAGTTTGTGCATTGGAGTGATTACGTGAATGAGAATCAACTATTTTTAGTTGAAATTTGAGATGCATCAAGCAGCGTTCCCGGAACCAATTGCATCGTAACATCCTGCTGCTATCCATTGCCTTCCAAAAATGTTATTTGTTTTGTAAATATCAGTATGCTTTATTTTGTTGTAATTAATGTAGAAAAGACTGTCTTCAATATGTTTCATAAGTGAAAAATAACAGAAACAAACCTCTGGGGTGAAAATAACAGTTTCTTTTGTGATACAATTTTTTTTTTTTCAGAAAAGGAGTTTGATAATTATATACGCATCGAAAAGAAATTTATCTTTACAGAAGATTTTTACACTATCAACTCTTTATATAAATTTATTGTACAGAATGATTGGTTCATTCGACGGTGTTTATACAGTCTTGCAGATAGACAACCCACAAACGACAAAACTCTTCAATGGCAAGAATGAATGAAGCATTGAAAAATAATTAGGAGATGTCTGTTTCTGATAATAGTTTGAAGGAAAAAGTAACTTTTGATAATGAAGGCAACGGTGAGGAGTGAGTGAGAGAGTTGAGAGAAGACAGAAAAGAGTTGTCCTTTCTTTCTTCAAAAACACAAACAGCAGACGCAATGCGGTCCGTTGAAGGATTATGTGACGCAACACAATCTCCTTTTCTCTTATCGCATTATTCCTCTTCATCATCTCCTAATATTGGTTGGGTGAGGCTAGCTGAAGTCCACATAAAATCCATGAACAATAGTTTACCTGTAAAAACAAGTTTAGGAAGTTATCAAGTTTGCAGAGAAATCCTCAAAATGTCTTAGTTTATACAAGGGTCTTAAATGTTTATATTAACAAATATAGACCTCCTTTGTTATATATAAATAATGTAAAAGTTTATACTTTCATGGTTCCAAATCTAGTGAAGTATAACAGACGTAACCATATGGTTGATAAAATGTGTTTATTCATCATCATGCCTCTGATTTAATAAAATTGATAAATTAATCTTTTATATATATATATATATATATATATATATATATATATATATATTAATATTAAAGACACATCTAATCATGAAAATGTTTTCTTTAAGTCTTTAACTACTTACTTTTTAATCCATACATTTAATTGATAAATTGAAAAAAAAAATATTATTTTTACATATTAAGCTACTCAGTTATATAAAATAACTGTTTATAATTTAAATTTAAATTTTGTTACAAAATACATATTTCAGACAAAGAAAATACAAGAAATAGTAATATTTTTTTATTTATAATACTTTTTAATTTTAATTGTAATAAATCTTAAAAAAAGATATGTCAGTGGGTCCTGTCATACTAATAGTGGACTTGCTTTCTTATCCCTATCCAAGAAACAAGTTTCACATTCAACGTAAATGTGTAGAGTCTAACCAAAGCTGTAAAATAAATTCAGCAAGAAAAAAAAAAAAACTGTAAAGTAGTTTTTTCAAGTATGATTAGAATGAAGTTGAATATAGTAAATTATTATTGTTTATATTTTATAAGGATTAGAATGGATAATTTATAAATGTAAGAACCAAAAGTTAAAAATTTTCACAACAATACAATTAAATAAGTAATTAATCTCTTTTAAAATTTATAACTATTTTTAATGGTTTTTTGGTTGACAAGAGAGAAATAAAAAATGAACAAAAATAGAAATGATGAGTGAAAATAGGTGAAAAACAAAATAAAATTTAAAGGTGTTTGATTGAAAAAATAATATAAAAATAAAGAAATAAATAGAAAATAGTGATGAATCCCATTGGTTTTAAAATATATCTATTTTAATTTTTTCTATCGATCATTTCTACATAAGTAATCTTTTTCCATTCATATTCCTCAGTAGATAACAATGGTTAAAAAAGACAATAAAGTGAGAAAGGAAAACTCCACTAAATTAGTAAGTCATTCACGAAAATGAGTTATTGATAAAAGCAACAAATATTGCATATTAATAACATAATTATTAAAAAAATGCTAAATAATTGAGAGTGTAAATATCTCTTAGTCAAAAGTGCATAAAATAAAATTTTAAGAGACGAGTAAGCATAATAATATTTTGTGGCATTCGTTGGCGAAAAGGTAACAAACCCCTGACAGAAGGACGGAATTGCAATTTCAAACACAGTAATTGTACATCAATACCAACTGGACCAACCGGTTAACCATCAGACATCCGAACCGTTCATTATGAGAGTCACATATCTGACGGTAACAAGAGAAGCACCAGCACCACCACTGTGTCTTCAGCGTAACCGTTACCTTAGTGTTCCTTCTGTCAGTTACTCTTCAGATCGATGACAGAAGTTTCCATCACTCATAGAAACAACCTCGCTATAATCTCTGTTACTCCAACCTAATGCAATGCTCTAATTAGCAACTACTGAATTTTCTTCCTCGGATTCAACTATGGCAAGTGTTGTGTCAGGTTTCTCATTCTCACTCATTCCTTTGAATGAACACAAATTCGGAGCCAAATGCTTTGGCTTTCACAAACCCTTGATCCAAAGGAAGCACAACCAACTTGGATTGCAAAACCTCTTTTTCCCCTTTTTCCGAAACCCATCTTCCAAATTGTGGGCCACTTCACCATTGTCCATTGAGGAGACGGAGCAGCAAGTCGGAACCTTTACCCGACCCGAAGACCTAAAAGGGGCGTTGGCGTATTTGTTTAGGACGGAAACTGGTGGGGGTTTGGTGAAAGTTTATGTCACAAAGAAAAAAGATAGGTTTTTGGTTTACATTGAGATTTCTTCGTTGGATGTGAATCACTGTGGTGACAGTGAAACATTGGTGTTGTGTTGGGGTGTGTATAGAGGTGATTCATCTTGTTTTGTGGATATGGATTCGACTGGTTTGAGTGGGAATGCGGCAAAGCGGATGAATGTTAGTCCTTTGGTGCAAACTTCTGTTGGCAAGTTTGAAGTTCAGTTGGAATTTGATGCAAAATATGTTCCTTTGTACTTGTCATTTTTCTTGATGTCATCTTTGGATGCAGGGTCGGAGATTATAAGCCATAGGAGAACGAATTTTTGCGTGCCGGTTGGGTTGCTTCCGGGTTACCCGGCTCCTTTGGGCCTCTCTTATTCTCCTGATGGGTCTGTGAATTTCGCTATTTTCTCAAGACATGCTGAGAGTGTGGTTTTGTGCTTGTATGATGAGAAGGATGCGGAGAAGCCTGCTTTGGAAGTTGATTTGGATCCCTATGTGAATAGGTCAGGTGACATGTGGCATGTCTCGTTTGAGAGTGTCAAGAGTTTTGTGAGCTATGGTTATCGCTGCAGAGGGGGTGTTCATAAGCAGAACAACGGTGATAGTTCTGCTGAGCATGTTGTTTTGGACCCGTATGCTAAGATTGTCGGTCATTCTTATCCTGGTGGTCTTGGACTAGTGCAAAATCTTGGATCGTTGAGAAAGGAACCTGCTTTTGACTGGGGTGATGATTTTCACCCAGATTTGTCCCTGGAGGAACTAGTGGTTTATAGGTTGAATGTCCAGCGCTTTACACAGCATGAGTCAAGCCAACTTCCAAGTGGTTCAGCTGGGACCTTTACTGGTTTGGCTGAGAAGGTTCAGCATTTTAAAGATCTAGGTGTGAATGCTGTTCTGCTGGAGCCGGTTTTCACATTTGATGAGAAAAAAGGACCATATTTTCCTTGCCATTTTTTCTCCCTGATGCACATTTATGGACCATCTGGTGATCCTGTGTCTACTATGGCTTCTATGAAAGAGATGGTTAAAACTATGCATGCCAATGGGATAGAAGTTCTTGTGGAAGTAATTTTCTCAAATACTGCTGAGGTTGGTGCTCTACAGGGAATTGATGAGTCATCCTACTATCTAGCAAATGGAGTTGGTGATCTGAAGATACAGAGTGCTTTGAACTGTAACTATCCTATAGTGCAAAATTTGATTCTGGATAGTCTGCGGCATTGGGTGACTGAGTTTCACATTGATGGCTTCTCTTTCATAAATGCTTCACACCTGCTGAGGGGATTTCATGGGGAGTACTTGTCTAGACCTCCATTGGTTGAAGCAATTGCTTTTGACCCAGTACTCTCCAAGACTAAAATCATTGCAGATTGTTGGGATCCTCATGACATGGTAGCGAAAGAAATTCACTTTCCTCATTGGATGAGATGGGCTGAAATGAATGCAAAATTTTGCAATGATGTGAGGAACTTTCTAAGGGGCGAAAATCTTCTTAGCGACCTTGCAACAAGACTTTGTGGGAGTGGAGACATGTTTTCTGGTGGACGAGGCCCAGCATTCTCTTTTAATTACATTGCCAGGAGTTTTGGATTTTCTCTTGTAGACTTGGTCAGCTTCAACAGTGATGATGAATTAAGTTGGAATTGTGGACAAGAAGGACCCACCAACAACACCATTGTCCTTGAAAGACGGCTCAAACAAATCCGTAATTTCCTCTTCATATTGTTTGTGTCATTAGGAGTACCTGTTCTGAACATGGGAGATGAATGTGCCCACTCCTCTGGTGGTTTTCCCGCATATGATGATATAAAGCCTATGAATTGGAGTGCTTTGACATCAGGGTTTGGTAAACAAATGTCACAATTCATTTTCTTTATGAGTTCACTGAGAAGGAGGAGGAGTGATCTTCTTCAGAGAAGGAGTTTCTTGAAAGAAGAAAACATAGAATGGTATGGAAGTGATGGGGCTCCACCAAGATGGGAAGACCCATCATGCAAGTTCCTGGCCATGACTTTGAAGAGTGAAGTAGTTGAGTTCTCAGAGAGCTCTGTGTCTTCTGATATATCTGGGGATCTATTTATTGCTTTCAATGCGGGTGATCACCCAAAAACTACAGTTTTACCGCTGCCTCCACAAGGGATGTCATGGTACCGCTTGGTTGACACAAGCCTTCCATTTCCCGGCTTTTTCTCAACCAGTGGTGAAATTGTCCCTCAGATGAAAGCAGGTTTGGTTACTTATAAAATGAAGTCTCACAGCTGCGCTTTGTTTGAGGCATGCAATGGTACCATTTAAAACAAATGCATTCCTTCCCCAGTCTCCCACTTTCCTCAAACTTTGCAAATTTTGTCATTCAGTTATAGGTTTGTAGATTAATTACTTTGAGGTAATAATAAATTACTGGGCTGTGTATGCTCGAATACTGTGTAAATAAATAGTAGTTTCATTGTAGTGATTTCTTATGGTCTTTATTTTTAAATAAATAAATAAGGAGTATTTATTTTTGAATTGTTAGTGTCGATATCCAAACCGGTAGGTTAAGGCTCTCTTATGGTCTTTATTTTTAAATAAATAAATAAGGAGTATTTATTTTTGAATTGTTAGTGTCGATATCCAAACCGGTAGGTTAAGGCTCTAATTGAAAATAGTACTTTTTTTATATGCAAGAAAATACAATTCATATAAGCCTGCATTGCTTTTTAGTGTATATTTATATTTTCAGAATAAAACTATCTTTATGACACTCAAGACTGTCACTTCAGAATTTTACTCTCATCATTTAACTTTGTTTTATTTTATTAAACTTTATAAGGTAAAAATTACTGCGGATCAATCCAGCATTTTCTAAATGGATCTCTTGCAGCAATGCATAACATCCTTAATAGATAGATTGACCTCAGCTTCAGGGCTGCTTGCAATGATTGAAGACAGATAATTAGTGGATTACAATGAAGTTGCGTGCATTTGGTGCTAACGACATTCGCATGCATAGGTTTTGTTACATATATCATCCACGAATAACAAATTACACTCTAATAAAAATAACATAGGGACAACTTGAAAAAAAGACTCATGGCACAACTGATATGAAAGCCAATTTAACCAGAATTATACTAAAATGTACAAAATTGGCTTAAATTGATTTTGTTAAGGTAGCCGAAATCATTGCAAAGAAGATAAGTTTACATTATTCTATTTCATAGATATAATAACCAAATCTTTGTAGTCTAACTACTGAATAGTTTGACAAATTTTTTAGTTTATTTGGTGAAAGTAACTTTGGCCCAATTTCCGCCTGAAGAATAGTATAACAAAACCCTTTACACTGAAGAAAAAGCCCTTATCTAAGGAATCACAAAATGAATGAATTAGTATAGTATTTGTCAGTTCAGATACGTTTAAATTCAATTATCATTTCAGCTGCTGCACCCATCACACGTATCCCACCAATTTCCAACAGGCGAAGAGCCAACTCGTGTTCATCCATACCTCTTAGTCCCCTGCTCAGTCTCTTGAGCAAATCCTCATCAGCTTCCTGAATCCACGATGGAGCTCGACCCACCATTAAGCTGATTAACCCTGACACATAGGCTTCCCAAGTAGCACTATGACAACGCATTGATGTAGTCCTGTTCAGGGCACTCTCAAGAAATTCCAAATGCAACCCAATAACCTTTGCCCGTCGTTTAGGTGCATGCGAGTTGTCAATACCCCAGGCAAATGCTACGCTGAGAAAAACAAAAAATGCCAATGCATAACCTTTGAGCATGGCGACCATAAGTCCAGATTCTCCACCACCCTGCTCCAACATGGAAGCTGATAAAAACCAGGAAGGCAGAGTCTCACTTATCAAATATTGAACAAACTTTGGTCCACCTGATATCCAAACCAATGAAGCCCCGAGTAGAGCGGCATGCTCCACACGTGCCATGGATCTGGCCAGAGAAACTTGGCCATATTTGATCCCAAACTTGGTTTTCTTTGGTTTCCTTATAGCCCCCTTGGGCAAATCACTCGCAATGTCTCTAACAGAAAGCATTAGAATAGGCACAATTTCTTCAATCAATAATGCGATATCTCCAATAGACCGATACACTCTTAGGTAAAGAATTCCTGGAGCAACTGGAGAGATCCCATCGGATATTCGGGAAACTAAGCCATGACCAAGGAGGGCACAGACACCGCCATTGTTATCAATGCAGGCAGAGCCAAAGCCAAGGGTGGATGTGAAGCAACTTTTTAGTAGTTGAACTACAGCATTCCTGTTGTGGTGGAAAACAGTGCTGGAAGCAGAGAGCACAAAATAGTTACTCCAACGCTTCACCTTCTGGATCCACAAAGACGTCACAATGGGCAAGGAGGGCCAGGGGCAAGCAGAAGCAAGGGCACTCACAGTAGGGGCAATCAGTGCAAGGAATCGTTCAGTGGCCTTGTCAAGTTTATATGTTATCGTGAGGCTTACAAAAGCTGCCAAAGGTAAAGGAAGTGTAGGTGGAGAGTTTGCATCTACAGGGAATTAAAAAATTACTGTCAACATAATGAACATTTTGTTTCCACATAGAACAATAAGTGCAGATAAGGGTATGCATCTTTGTCAACATAATGAACATTTTGTTTCCTGCTGCAAATGAGTACTATAATAAATGTTTTCTTTTACATCGATTACTTTTTACTTTTGTTCCGTAAGACACTTGTTGGAATTCTTCTCCTTTATGTTTTAAAAAACTCAAAAGAGTAATTTACCTATATCAAGGCTTGGAACATGGACATCTGCTAAGATTTTCTTGATTTGTTGTTCAACATGGGATAAATTTGAAGCAGGGCTGGGCCAGTCAGTTCCATTCATTAAAGCTGGCTTCCATATGCCCCGCGTAACTTCAGCTGAAAAATAGCTTGCAATGGTGACCAATGAAGCCGGAAGGAAATCGGCTAGATCTTTGAGACCTGAGAAAAAAAGCTTGTGAAAATCAAATTACACGGCAAAGAAAGTTAAAGTTTCAAAAATCAGCATTGCAATACAACCCAGTGCAAAGTATGATACGTGCTAAGTTGAAGTTAAAAATTATGTAGAGAAATAGAGAACAAGGCAAACCTGTAGCTAGATCACGGGTAGAGAGTTTGCCATAAGCACAAGAAGTCAGAGAAGCATCCAGCACAAAGGGAATAGCTTCGAGGACATCCCAAGCAGGCACTTTTAAAGCATCATCCAATGCATGCCCAGATGAAGTGCTGCTTCCTGAAGTCGTAGGTGTCGGAGGTTCCACACCATTACTTACCTTCCTAAACATCATGCTTAGTAGGGCATCGACAATCCGATGAACAGGCCCTCCAGGCACAAGACCAGAGCGGGTAGAAGCAATGCCTTCTTGATGTTTGCGGTACCAAAAGTTTAATTTTGGGAAGGAATCCATAAATACAGGGTCTGGAGGAAATCTTAAAATGTTTGACCATCTTTTGAGCCTTTGCCGGTCCTTTGCTGTTCTTCCAAGCGATGCCAATTTACTGTTTCGAACTAGTAAAAGGCATTCAGGACTAAGTGGTGATCCAAATGGTGGAGTTGTTGCATCGCTCCTCAGTTGTTCAACAGGTAGATGATCAAACCGCCAAAACCTCAGCAAAAGAGTAAATGCATTAGAGAATACCTCCCAATGAGTGAGTTTTTCTCCTGTTGCAAGAGTCCCAGAGGCATCTGGAACACGTGATCCAAAAACCTCGCCTATTAGCATTAGTCCTGCCGCAAGTAATGGAACCTGTAGTACATGGCAGAATACAACATATGAGCAAAGAATGTACATGCAACATATGCAAGTTCTCTATAACATTACATCCTCCTTTAGCTTTTATGAAAACTAAGAACTTAATTTATGATAGAGCCTTCCTATACTACAAAAACACTTGGTAAAAGCTTAACTTAAAAAGAAAAGGTTAGTTGGCAATTACATGTCTGTCAAACTATAAGGATAAAAAAAAAAAGAGCATACCAAACCATGTAGGGAGAATATATGAACACAGTCTACAGATGAGATTCCCATAATTAGAACGTTTAAAAAGGCAGCTTGGCTGGTTAAATGGCTCTCAGCCCCAGAGTAATTGGGAGGATCTATAGGCGAAAGCAATTTTGTGATAAAAAGAAGGGTAAACTCCTGAAAACAAAGATAATGAACAAATAACAGCCAAAATTAAAGAAGGGACAGAAGAGACACTAAACAAGCTAAAAAATAAGAAAATTTAGTAGAAGTGTCCGGTAAAATTGGAATGCTAAAGACAGTACCTGTACATTCCACCCACGTACCAGAGATGCCCCACACAGAATGGTAGCAGCAGATATCTTTTCTTCATCTGAACCATTGATTGCAATTTCATATATTTTCTCAATCTCTGCTAAGCTTCCATCAAAATCCATGAATTCAGTTGCTTTATAAAATTTCAAAAGAGGGCATCTAATATTGGCTTCATGAAAAGAAGGATGTACTGTAGTGGAGATATTATGCAATACTATCATTGATCAGATAGCCACCACTTTCACTTTCACACGAAGACTCCACAAATGTGTACGCGTATTTAGTGTCTTTAAATTATAAATCTATATTTGATCTAAAAGAGAAGAATGTCCATGTATTTTCCAGATCAATGAGTCCCGCTATCCAGGAACTATGGGAGCAATAAGGCTTATATTAAAAGCAAAGTATTCTATAGCAACCCTTCATACTGTATAGTATATATATGTTGTTTCCATCATTCCATATCTGTTTTATATTCTGCGACTTGCTTACCACGTCAATATTTTTATAGATTATAATTTTGAAGATTCTTTTACGCATTACAATACTATCCACATATTTAATTTACATTAAAGCGTAAAATGCACACACTACTGAAGTATGAACAGTGTCCTACGTCAGTAGCATGAATGACGAGAGCAAAGACTTTTCATGAATTTTCTGACCCAAAAAATGAACACAACGTCGACAATTCAAAGTACGAATAGTGTTCTACCCCTAAATCCCTCCATTCTTGAAAAACCCCTCCATCTAATTTGCCTAAGTCAACCACCTTCCTTGAATTTTTCCGATCTGAAACCAAATGTAAGAGGGGATTGAAAGGGACACAGCATATGAACTATGAATGATGCAGTTTACCTGGAAGCTGGAGTTGCAACTAAGACATTAACCAATGCAGGAGTTAGCTGTGACCCCTCCATCAAAGAAGACCAGCCAGACACATGATTAGAAATGCTACAAGGAATTTGGTTGCTGCATGCATTCACATAGCCAGGCCATAGATAAGCTGATGCATCAAGTAGGTTTTTTGCAATACAAGCCTCAACAATTAGATGTCGTAAGTTGCCGGCTGCAAGGAAAAACATACCAAAAAATGAGCTTCACCTATGCACCAAAGGAATAAAAGAAAAGGGATCCAGAACAAAACTATGAACAGACTTTATGAAATAGCGTTGTACGAAAAAGAAAATAACAGGCAAAAAGAGCATTGCAAGATGACCAAATTACCAAAATGTGATAAATACCACAGTAGGAACGTAAAGGTGACAGCGCCACTAGTAAAACCATGGACAACTATAATTGTTATGAGTGAGATAGAGCGAGAGAGAAAAAAATAAATTGATAAGCAATGTCGTTCCCAGGGAGATCCATGTTTTCTTGATTGGGGAAGCAATAGAATCATAGAAGGATACATATCAGTTAGAAGTACAAAATTCTACCGCCAAAGAGAAATCTTTACAGATTCCCCATTACCACAATGAAAGAAATTACTCACAATATTTTATCGGCAAGCCATCCGTGCTCGTATATTCCAAGTATCCACTACCAACAGGGTTTCCTGATAAGGACAAAATAGCTTTGGCAGCAGCTTGATTGGCTTCCACAAGAACAGGTTGAGGTGGAGTTAGTAAGGACTCATAATCACCCAATAGCTGTAAACTGGTGATCAATTCTCCACGACACTTCCCCGGAGCCGGCTTTTCTGTCCCTTTGCTTGTTGTAGGGCTATGTTCAGCTTCTTCAATCAGTTGACCTTCCTCTTCTTCAATAATACAAGTTACCACGAGGGTTGTAATGCTCAGTAGGATACACATGCAGGTATCAAGACGAGGTATAGGACCTTCTTTTGAATCCCTCTCCTAAAATAACGGTGAATAATATAATATTTGATCTGTTCTTGTGAACATTATGTAAAGTACAATTGCATGCAAATTTCCAGTGTCACTAGATATTTTATAAAGGGCCAGTGAATCAATTAAACGTAAAGGTGCCATGTGTCAAAACAGAAGAAGTAAAATGTAAATGACATGCAGTACGGTCTTTCTTTTTTTATGATCATAGACAGGAATAAATTCATCAAACCATATTTCCGGGAGAATCATCGGCTCCATACCCTTTTTGTTGGAACAGTTCCAACCCTTTGAACCAAACGCAATGCTGCAATCCATAACCCCAAAAATGTGTTGTGCCACTTAGTGCCATTAACTACGTGTAAAGTCTTCACCAAACCTGGAATTACAAGTTCAAATAAATAACACTGATTTGGAAATAAAAAAAGCAAGAAAGTTTGTCATTTAAATCAAGTATTCAGTCCAACTCCCACCCAGAAGATGCCATTTGGATTTTTTTCCATGTTCCTCCCATGGAAAAACTTGAGATCACTATTCACCTTTCTTTCCCATCTCTTTTAACAACCTTTTATTTTATAGAAATTGCAGCAATTCTATTTGTTACAAGGCGGATTTTATTCTGTGATATCCACTTTCTCACTCAGTATTTTGCCATTTCTATGGATCATTTTCTGGTTGTTTTTCAATCCTTTGTGTCTGCCAAAAAGAGAGACTGACACTTCTGGTGTAGTTTGGCATGATTCTGGCATGTCTTACAATTTGGGCTTAGAGCCTAGCTCAAGCCCATAACATTAGGCTTATAAAGTGAGGGTTGCCAAAGTTTTATAAGTACCATGTAAGTCATATTTCTAGGTAATTTGAGGCTAAACACACACCTCGAGGTTCCAATTAATGAGGCCAAAAGAGGACACAAATAAGACAACTTTACCATAATGTGGTCCTGGAAATTATATGAATCATACTAATTTCTGAACGAAGCAAAAAAAGAATCCTGGAAAGACTCAAATTGTCTGTGCTTATGGAATGAAGAAAAAGAACCATAATAACTATGAACCCAAAACTGGAAGAGAAGGCTCTAACAGAATGAATTAAAGCAGTTAATGTCTAGACTCTTACATCAAGTTCCTTTTCTTCCTTGTATAGTTATTTTCCCCAACATTTTCACTTCAAGAAAATAATACCTGTAATAATCTCAATAGCACTAAATGCTGCCACTTGCCCTCCATCCAAAGCATCTTCCAGGATAAGATCAATAGGAAGCCAGAGTGCAGACCAACTATCCCCATAAGACTGCGCAGCAAAAGACATCAGCGAACCAGAGGATATGACTTCTTTAGCCCTCACCTTAGATTTTGTTTTGAACTCATGAGAAACAACCGCCTGGATATTTTGCGTCAAACTTAAAAGGGTCTCTGCAATATTATTTCCCAAATTCCTAAAAGTTGAAGAGTTTGACACAAGCAGCTGTGTTTGGTGAATGAAAGACTTCCAATATGATGGCCTACAGAGATAATTTCCCTTCAATAAAAGATTTCAAAGCCTTAATTGAGATTCACTCAAATGAGTACTTAGCTGGTTTACCTAATGCAAAGCATATCAGAATTAAGTTCTTACATGTTCCAATGAACTAAGGAAAGGATCCTTGAAGTCATTTTGTGTTGCAAAAGTTCTCCAATAATCTCTATAGCCATTGCTGTATTTTTCTTCTGAAGCCCCTCAACATGCTCAGTTTTCTTTTCACCTAAGCTGTCAGGTCCATCAATATCCATGTCATGTGACCTGCGTAGCCATATAGGCTTATTCTCTGTAGTGTGATCTAGTAACCCTTCATCATCTAATGATGCTTCAAGCAACTGCCATACGATTGAAAAGACAAATTCAACCAGAACAACTCCAGGCTCCCACAACTTTTGACTGTATACTTGAGAAAGCTGAAGAACATCATCAATTGATTTCATAATCCTAAAGAACCATTGGTTTGAAATGTCATTATTAGTATTCAGAAATAAACAACAAACCTTCCCATACCCTGAAAACAGAAAGATAAAAACGCACAGGAAACTACTTAATCAGATTTATGTTTCCTTTATCTAAAAGATAATATAAATATCTAATTGCAAATGATGAAATCTAGTCTTAGGAGATAACATTGAAATTTGAAGAGAGGTCAAATCTACTTTTCCGAGCAATGCACTAGATGCAATTTTTTCTTTCTTTTCACATACATATCCTTCAAATATATCAAGCTCTAAAATCTCTTCCAAATTTGTGTGGTCAATGATTTGAGCGTTTGAGGGACAGATATGTTAAAAACAGCAACATCGACAAGTACCTTCGGTTGACTGCATAAAGCCTAATACTAAGACTTTCAAGCACCACAAAATGCTAAGGAGATTTACTTCTGTTTTTTTTACCTAAGTGGTTTTCTCTAGCACCATAAAGGAAAAAAATATTTATAACAAAGAAGAAATTTACTTTGTGGATAGCAAAAATTGTCAGGACCTAACCATAAATAATATGTTAAAACTTCAAATAGTAAACTGGATAGCAGATGTTTTGGTCTAGTTATCTCAATATTATTTAAACACGATTCATCATTATCAAGGGAAATTTTTAATTATACATCCCAATTCCTTTGCATGAAATTTTCATATTTTCAGCACATTAGCATGCTAAACCTTCAAACAATAATAGAATTACAATTCTTAAAAATTACATTTTAGTTATTGTAGTGGTCTTTTGTAAGTTAGGCTACTAAGTGAGTCTTTAGCCTATAAGATCGACATTAGAGAGTAACATATACACACCAACCTCCCACCAACGTAAATTTCTACAATAATAGATTTACCACGACATGAACAGTGCGTTTGCATTGACGTCTGTATCGCAAGTATTCTCAATCATCAAATTAAAAACACACACACACACACACAAAACCAAACACACACGAAAAGCCAATACAAACAACACTGGCTAGATTTGGCTTTAGTTGTATCAGACAGAATTTATTCAGTTTAAATTGAACAGGAGCAATGATAAGTTCACATTCAAACCAGCATAGTAATAGAATATCCAAAATGCTAGACATATTCAGAAGCCAACACAAACAATTCCTGTCCAGCAAGTGTTGGACCTCACTTTTCATAGTTTGGAGAACTGACATCATGTCCAAGCATATCGCCAAGTTGCTTGAGGAGTTCCGTATAAAGTCTGTAAGCAGTAGGGTAGAGTTTTCTGCTTGGTACAACCCTGCAGTATAATCAGTGAAGAAAACAAGTAAATCAGTGAATGTTCTAAAATGCGGTTGCAGTTCCGTGTGATGTTCCATAAAAAAAGAGGTTAGTAGCGTTAAACTTTCATTTTCTAGTACCAAAACTAGTTAACCTTTTCTCTCTATCTTAACCATCAACCACGCAGAAAATCTATTCCGATAACGAATTGAGCAAAACCAATGTTGCAGTACGAATTCCTTCATTCAGTGATTCTAAAAGGGAAATGTTTCGTGTACACGGAATTTAGATGTACACCTGTCCCACACAAATACATGGTAGTGTACGTGGCAATGTGAACGTGGCATTGATTGCTAATATGTGAAGGAAGTGGAATATGTTTTAAGAACGGAAGTGGATGAGTCAATGAACACGATTAGGTCTATGAAACACCAATTTTGATTGTGTTAGAAAACCATGCGGACTAAGTTGTGTTTTAAATTGTTTAAGAAACTCCAAGTTAAGCAACATAGATAAAATGACCTTCATTAGTCCCACCCACAAATATTTTGACATCCCTGAATGTTTTACCAAATTACAGTGCATAAGTTGCATTGACATTCAAACTGAATGTTAAAAGAAGCCATTCGGTAAAGTAAGATATGTTGAATGAGTCGTAAATCACTAGAGAAGTTGACAATATAGGAGTTAAAATGAACAGTAGCAAACATGAGTGTGTGTAGAGGTGAAGGTACATAAAGGTTGTGGAATGGAAAGGCTTTAACTATTTTAGAGGGACACAATGTTGGTGTTGATTGTTGAGATGACAGAAAAATTCCTAGGCATTGGGGTCAATAGTACATCTTTCATAGTGAAAAGGAGATCAATTCTGATTAGTTAATATATATGTACACAAGCATATATACTATTAACTTTGTTTTCCATTTGAGCTTTGAGAAATGGTAATACATTGGTGAACTTACTTTGAGAATGGTAAAAATGGTTAGCTTGGATGTAGTCTGACCTGTAACAATGTAGATACTAGAGTTGAACTATGTTGTGGAATGTTTTTTGTAAATATTTTTCAAATTTGTAGCTTAGTCTGTGAAAAATAGAAGATTGCTGACAAGTGACACTTATTTGCAAGATGAAAGGTCCCCGTAAGATGAAATGATTGTCTGAGTAGGAACTAACAGACAATGACCAGTTCTAGATTGTAGGCATGAACAAATTTTTATGTTGAGTCTTCATATGTGTGTATAGTTCTTTAGATTATGGTACTCATTATTGTAAAGTGTGCTAATTTGTAATGGAATCAGCTTTAGGTGAAATCAGTGAAGAATTGATTTAGTTTATAATATCTTGTGATGATGAATTGAAGTGCATACTGCATTTAATTGGAGGAAGCACCCTTTTTCTGTGGGTGTAAACATGAGGTTAAATAGGATTGTATAGAGACGCTGTTGCTGCATTCTTTATTTTTGTGTGTTCGTTCTTTATGATGAATTTTCTGCTGTGGATTTTTCTTGTAATGAACTCGAATGTCAATTATAGTTTCGCTGTTTTTGTTCAACAGAATATCATTTTCATATCAAACAAAATGATAATGCAGATAACATGGTGAGGAATTTGAGGAAAAATAGTCTCTATGATATTTTATGTCTTTAGGGTAAAACTGTTGAGTTTCCATCGATATTATGAGGTAGGTAGAGGTCCAAACAGGGCTCAATTCGTAGAACAGCTACATTGTGTTGCTTAATACAATGTTTAATGGTACTTGTTTTGTAGAAAATTTTAGGCCATAGATAGTGGAAATTGATCGAAGGTCATGAATTATGTAGATTGACAAAGTATCTCTTGATTTGTCCTACACAAAACAATTGATTAACAAAAGCCTTCTCTGTGTACTTGGATGTTTGCATATGATTGTTTATGAGATGGATTAGACATGTTCAATAGGAGTGATCCAACTTATGGAAAAATTAAAGTAAAAAGGACTTATACGCAGTGATTGTGTAAAGTGAATCAGAAATTGTCATTTGTAAGAACTGAGTAACTTTTATAAAAAGTTCTTAAAATCAGGCATATGATGATGTGTGATTAATTCACAATGTACATTCACAATGTAGGTCTATCATTTCTCTTATATAAATGGAATATTAAGCAGTCCAATGAAAAATGCACGTTCCAAAACAAAATTCCAGATAAACAAATAATGAAATTAATTAGAGCGTAAACGTAACAGAAGAAGTGAAAAAGAGAAAAGGAAAACGTTACGTGGCGGAGAGAAGTGCGATGAGGAGGGAGGGAGGGATGATGTCGAGGGACAGGGCGGTGTGTAGAAGCTTCCATGCGGCGGCGGAGTAGTTGTCCCAAAAGAAGTGAGAGACCAAGCGGTGAGCGAGTTCGACGGAAGGGATGGCAATGGCGGAGGAGTGAAGCGTCGACCTGACATCGAAGGCCCACGCGTAAGGATCGGCGCTGGTCTCGACGGCCAACTTCGTTTGGCGTAGAACCGCGTCCCACGCATCAGCCTCGCTGGTTTGCGCGGGAATTGCCATTGTTAGGGAATTGAGAAAAATCGAATTTGAAAGAGAGAAGAGAATAGGAGTGAGTGAGAGAAGAGTTATGCATGGGAAAACAGGAGTTTTACTCCAACAAATGTAACATTCATTTTTATGTTCTATTTTCATAAATATTAATTGCGAAGTTTGTATTATTTTTTCTAACATAAATCTGAAGAAATTATTTTTATTCGAGAGGGAAACTGTAAAGGCAGCATGGTAGTGCCTACTGTAATCGGTTCCATCTAAAATATTTACGAATTTTTTTTACCAGCGGATATTTATAGATAATTGCGGATTTATTTTTATTTTTCTAATTTCAAATAAAATTATTCGAAAATAAGTCTTTAAAATATAAATTTAAATAAAAAGTTAATTTTAAAATAAAATAAAATTAATTTTTAATATAAATAAATTTGGTCTTTTTAAAAAATAATTCAAATGTGTTGCGCGAATAAAAGTTTAAAAATAACTTTAATTTCATAAGTCCAATTAAAAAATATAAATATATAAAATCAAATTCTAAACTATTTTTAACATTTTTCTTATTAATAACTTATATTTTTAAAAATTATTCAAATAACATTCCCGTGGATAATAAGTATCAATGGGTTAGATAACGTGATACTAGTTCTATAAACAGGGAATAATTAAAATAAACATATTCATCCATTAAATATATTTATTATGAATTTTATCTATCAATATTTTTGGGTATGGATTTTTTTCCGTCCCCGGACTGACTTGCAAAAAATTTCTTTGACTATTTTGTTTTGGTTTGGACAAATTCTTCCGGCATCCCCATGTTTTTATCGTGCATTCTCGTAGGGGAAGTAAAAATATTGTTTTACCTTGACCAAAACAATAAACAAACTCTTCGTCTTCTGAGGTGCAACTTCTTTATCTTTTTTTTTATTGTCTCAAACGCATGTCATTTCATCTTCTCTTCGTTTTTTCTGTTGGAGCTCATTTCTACTTTTTGGTCGGAGATCAAACCTTGTTTCATATGAAAAAAATTGTATTTTGAATTATACAACTAGATTTTCATTCTAAAAATATAATTATACTTAAAGAAAACTATAAGTTTTAAAACTATATTGCGTGAGTTTATTTAAATTTGTAATAAATATTTTTATACAAATAACATTTTCAAAAACCACTTATTTAAGAAGTAAATAAAATTTTCTTATTAAGAAGAATAACAAACTACTTTCTTTAAAAACATGGAAATTAAATAAACAAAAAAAAATTAAGACACTTTTTTAACTAGAATAAACACACATATCAATTCGTTAACTTTTTATGTACTTATGTATCAAAAGAAACAATTTACATACTAATCCCACGCCCTATAAAATTCCTTAGATTTAATCAAATTTTCACTGAAGTATGAATTCTACAATTATTTAATACCTCAAATTCTTCATCAGAATTAAAAAGGGAAGATTAAACCTGTTAAATTTTGAGTACACTTCGTATGTAGAGCTTAAACTAACTTTTTAAAGCCATGACCTGAATCATCAATTCAGATATCCGACACACTAAGCTATGTGTGTGTATATGAATATATAGATATAGATGGCGAGATTTCTAACTGAGAAAACTTGGGGAAGGAAAAAAGCAATGCAGTTACACTAGTATCATTTTGTCACATTAAAACTGCACAAAGCTTCCAAAAGAAATAAAAGGAAAAGGCAATACAGTTACATAGCATTAACATCTGAAAAGAGTTCCCTTCTGTGGTAGGATTAACCAAATGGAAGCCTACTCAATTTTCATTCAAAAGATACATCACAAGGTAACGACGCTAACCGCCACGAGCCTCTCTCCTCGTGGCATCGTGCAACAATTCAATGTCCACCCCTTCTGGAGGTAATTGCACATATCTCACTACCGAACCTCTGATGAAGCAGTTTCTTACAGAAAGCTGACATCAAATAATCACACGTTATCAACTAGAATACGAAAAGAATAAAAAATCTAATCATCATTATAAGTACTCAAGTCATACATACCAAATTAAGGGATCTAAATAAAACAAAATTAACCGGAGGAAAATTTTGGCTTTATATGTTTCTTTTTAATTCAAGAGAAATTTGTATAAATCTTCCTTGATTCTAAGTTTTTCTCGTATGCAACTCAGTATTCAGCAATCTTTTTTGCAATGATATCCTAAAAGTGAGTGTCTTATTCTATTATAGCGGCATACCTTCGTATCTATATCTTCTACCATCAAACTCACTATACTCATATTTTCTTAATGGCATAACTACATAACCTTAATTCAATCGAGCATCCACTTTAAAACAGTAAGTACTAAACATACATAGAGTTCCAAAATCTCAACTCACAGACTTCCCGATTTCCAACAATCAACGAGATGCAATTTGTAACAATTTCAATCTCTCCACATTCATATTCATAAAACTTAGGAGAAAATCAGAAATAGGAAAGTTGAGCATTAACAGCCTCAGTCAGATCCTTAACCCTTTTCCCACTATTGCTAGAAGAATACCAATTAATTGATTGTCCAACTCTTTTAAAATGTAGATGAAGTATAACGTCACCTCGAATAAATCCTTCATGCCTTAACATTTAGATTCGAAGTATCAAAAGCAACTTATCAGAGCCAAACATAGGAAAACACTTTTCAATGAAAGTCCATTCATAGAAACACATGAACAGGCATATAGACGAGTGTAAAAAAGAAAGGCTAACCATGAAAATGACAAGCCCGATGTTGGCCTAAAACAAAACCAAGAAACTGGAGGACAATATATAATCTCATATTCAATGTTTATATTCAGAAACCAATAAAGAATTCTAACATCCTTCGGGTAAAATTAGTAATGTCTAAAACACAATTACAGTTACACATCTAAAATCAGGACACCCTGGATCAATTTATAGAACAACAAATCAAAATATCAAGGGCCTAACATTTTCTCTTTATCTTTTATTTTAAATCCTTGCAGAGTGAGCACCACTCCTCCAGTCATTAATAACTTGATTATTTTTAGATAATAGTAAGTAGAAACAACTCTTGTAAGGAGTCGTATTGAAACTACGAAATATAAGACTGCCTACCATCCACACCAGAATAGATGAAATTTTCCGAAAAAAGTACTAGTGGAAGGAGACCTCCGATGGATTTAAGAAGAAACTTAAACCCACTCTCAATCGCATGTAAACATAAAACTAATGGAGAATGTATGCTAAATGTTAAATGTAAAAGACAGGTTCCCTTTAACTTGTTACTTTCAAATGAAGTTTTCTACCAAAACTGCCAATTTACATATACTAATGAAGAATTCAAATCATAATCAACAACAACGATTCAAAATTAACCAATAATCACGGGCACATCAATACTCAATTTAAATCCCAGGTACAGAAAATCTCGTTATTACTAGCCATTGCATCGAAACAAACTTTAAACTAAAGAGTACTAAAAAAAAAATCTATTTTTTTTAATACTTGGTTAAACTAGAGTTGTTATGCATCTAGATAGAAGAAGGGGGAAAGGTCAGGTAAGAGTTCAAAGTTCAAACCTCCAAGTTCAACATCAGCCACGTAGAGCCTAAGAGAATATTACGACTCAAAAATCCCGATTTTATTCCAAAACGAAAGAAAGAAACCCAAAGAACAGAGGTTATCAGTGACTACTCGACGACACGGAAATTTATTTAATCGTGATCCCATATTAAATTAAAATCCAAATAAACCCTAAACCCTAAACACCTAAACATTCACAAGTCAAACAACTAGTCACTATCAAAGGAAACGTATGATACAAACAAATGAAGAATATAAACCCTAGAGCAAACGAGAGAAAAGGGATACCATGTGGGGATACTTGTCTTGATCGACGACGCGAGTGTTTTCGAGCTTGATGTTGAGGTACTGATCAACGGAATGTAATGTCCCTCTGATGGCTAAATCGTTCTTCAGCTCTACGGTTACTTCTCTTCCCACCAAATCCTTGAAGTAGGAGAAGAACAACTACACCACAACCCAATTCATCACTGAAACAAAAACCAGAACGAAGAAAACAGAAAACAAAAGAGAAGAAAGAAATTTGTACCATGTTTGCACGGAGGGAGAGGAAACGGGGCTGCGGTGGTGGAAAATCAAGAGCTGCTACTGCGAGATAAAACCTTGTTCTCCTTCTATTCTGTATATTCAGTGGTACTTAAAACCTCGATTATATGATTCATTTTTTAAAGAAAAATAAAATATTAGATGCAAAACAAAATAATATTAAGAATACTTGAAAATTAATACAATATTAAAATAAAAGCATACGATGGTAAAAAAAAACATGGAGATTAATAATAATTATTACACACAATAGGAGAAAATAGATATAAAATATAGATTACGTCTTTTCATTATCTGGATAAAAAAAAAAAGTTCTTTTATTCATATTTCTAACAGATTGGCTGTTTGGTAATATAGAATATTATCTTGATAATCAAAATTAAATTAATTTAATATCAATTACTTTTTAATATAATTTTTATTTAAATACAATTGATTGTTTTCCAATTTAGAAAAAATGTATATTTAAAATATATTTGTAAACCTTTTTAAACATACATGTATAAATTTGTAAACCTTTTAAATTTGACACTAGATTCTTTTAAAGATATTAATAACACAAAATTAAAATAAATTATTATTATAAATTTATATTGTCAAACAAGAAATTTATTTTCACATAAATCATATCTGCAAAATATTTAATACACCTCCTTCGTATACACTAAAACTAAATATACATTGTTTAGTACAAATTGTGATAATTGAACAAGATAATAAAATGATTCCTTTTTTTATACTTTAAAAGTACATGTTATTATACATACATCTTACATTATTATCTAGTGCGCTTAAACTTCAATTGAGAGTTCCTAGTCTAACTTGGAATGCAAGCAAATTTTTAAGAAGTGTCAGAATTGAAAGATGTTGTTAATGGCCTGGCACTCAAGGGATGATTCTGAAGAGCAATGTATTAGCATAATCGGTACAAAACAGATAGATGTTAGATGAAGACTGTGAAAATGTTCAAGAGTACTTAACGCTGCTAGATTGAATAAAAATACAAAAACAAACGGGGAAGTAGCGATCAACACTTTCCAGACATGTTTTTCCAGTAAAAAGAAATCCTTCAGATATTACAGAAACCTACGTCAAACAGAACGGTAACAGCAACAACACAAATTACATTTACATCTCTTACACAAGAATAAGCTAAGAAATTTAAAATTTGACTCTGATCCTATAAAAGATTATATATATTTTCCCTCCAACTACTAACTCTCGCGATCTTTTAAAACGGAGAGTAGAAGAGGGTTGTACAGAAAGCTGTTCAGTGTTCAAACTAGAGCCTTTGCTTCACCCGCCTCCCATTTATGTCGCTGCCATCAAGTAGTGCTTCATTCCTATGCTTGCACATGAAGTCCGAATGCTCAGTAAATCTCGCCACGTACTCCAATAGCTCAGTCAGAACAGATGGACAACTTTCCTTCAAGTACTCAAATCCGTCAGTTTGCATCACAGCTGAAGAATCAAAAGATGAAATACATGGTTAATAATAATAATAATTTTCAGGATGAGGGATTAAAAAAGTAATCAGCAATTTCATTCGAAATGGCAAGAAAATTTTACAACAGAAAATTCTGGTAATAACCGTCTACAACAAACGTGTTTTAAATATGAATACCAAATATTTCAACACTTAAACCAAAATCCTGGAAGACGTATACTGGTTGTTCCATGATCTAGGCACTTTTTTGTCTTCTTTTTCAATGAAAATTTACAAGAGAAGGAAGCAGAAAGCAAAATTAAACATTTACAAAGAGAAAAACATTTACAAAGCAGAAAGTTTATGGTATAAATTAATGGTGACACACGTCTTCGAGGTCAACTTGGGACAACCAGACGTTTTAGCATGGATTAATAATTAGTTACATAAAAAATATCACTTTAAAGTAAAATCATATGATGCCTTTAAAGCTTAGCAATCTTTTCATGCAAATACAAACACTGGAAGACAATGACAATTGACAGCATCACAATTGATACATAACAACTCTACTTGCCGACAACTGTCACAATCCCCCGAAAATACTGTACTTCTTTTGGTAAGTGCTCAGATGGGAAAAACAAACCTCTAAGATTTTCAGAAGTAGCGATAAACTTGAGACAAACAGCTTTCAGCTGGAAACAATGGTGCTGCTCTGCCAAGGCTAGAGTCGTGGCCACAGTATTAATCGCTACGTCTTCACAAAGACTTGCTTCACACGTCAGCCTAAGCCTCTCTAAGCCATATCGATCAGCTGCTGCTAGAAGATGCTGAGCCATCAAGGTTGATGCCCACTTTGAGTTCAACCCAGTAAGCTCATGCATGTCTGGTAGAGAGTCCCAGTATATAAAATGAAGCAATGCCTGAAAAAAAAAGACATGACACAATTGACAAAGCATTCTACATGCATATTGTTTATCAAGTTAAACACAGACAGACACATTCACATTTGAGTTTAGACCAAGCCTTGCGTAGTTGCATGTTGTAATTGTAAGGAACCAGGATCACCACGTACTCCCATAATGTGAACTATTTATTATGCCAACATCAAATTACATTCATTAACGTTGCACTTTGTTTGGACGGAGCTATGGAAAGTGAAAGTGGAAAAAGAAAAGAAAGAGAAGGAGGAAAAAAATGAGTAGAAATGCAAATGAATTGAAAATGGATCAGTGTGTCTTATTCAGCAAAATGATATTACAAGTTACAACTATAACTATTTTATGGTCATAAGCAGCCTGTAAAACTTCTGAAAGGAGAACCTAGACGCTAGGTAGTTGCTTAGTTTAGTTTGAGAAAACATTTCCCCCTAAAGCTCTTATTTATGAGTTTGAAAGGTAAAAATGAAAAAGAAAATAATAAAAAGTTTTTTTCACCTTTTTCCTATATAAACTTTACAAAACAAGAAATAAAAATAAAAACGAGATGACATTTTTTAATTAAAAATGAAAACAGAATACATTTTCTCAAACCAAAACTACCTCTAAGCATCCACAAACAACTGAACAAACTCATAGTGGTAAATTTAAATGAGAAAGGTCCGTGTGTTCTCTAGGTGACCTACCACCAATTGAGTGATCACCCAACAGAAAATGATACCACCATTTGGGCCGTGATACAACAAAATTTTCAACTTATCTGATAGCCATACATACGAAGAAAAAATTAATACAGTGAAATGTGTGTTTTTTTCGAAGGGGAGTAGCACAAAAAGAGATACAGATTGAAACTACATCAAAATGTGTTTTGGAAACCTATTTGAATACAGTAAGACTAATTAACACATGCACCACAGATGAGTGGGTATAAAGAAATACAAATTCCTAGTAATGAAACTATTAAAAGAAAAGTCAAGGAAAGAATGCACAAAATCATAAAGCAAACGTGGTTAGAATGAAGAGCAAAATAGAAACCAAAACCACATTACAAACAAAATCAAATCAAAAACGGGAAGCACAAAGCATTTAACAAACCTTGAAAACTGGAGCCTCCATGTCTTCAACTTTAATACACTCGGTATTATGATCTTTCATAGGACCAAAAAGCTGTGCTCTAAAAACAGGTGAGCGAGCTGCTAATACCAATTTATGAGCAGCAAAAATTTCTCCGTCCACTTCAAAATTCACATCACTTCCTTTACGATTTTCAAGTAGTTGCCCAAATTGCTCACCAATGCTAGAAGGCGGTATTGCTATTGTATAGATTTTAGGACCTTCCGTACGTGACCTCACAACACCAACACTACAATTCACAGAGAGACAATCATCTTTAAGGTAGTCCGATGTTTCTAGAGCTGCTCTCTTAAAAAATCTTTTGTAACCCCTGAAACATCCAAAATATCAAATAATTAGCAAATACAAAATACAACAAAAAAACAGTAAAAGGGCATGAAGCCACATACAATGTTCGAGGATAAGAAGGGGGTAAGGGATCGTAACTCGAGGAATGTAAAAGATCCATATGGATCATAAAATCCTATTTAAAATGCAAAACTACATTTATACATACATGCGTATACATAAAAAATAGCATAGATAAGAAACATAAATAATAACTCAATAAGTCATAAAAAACTGAGAAGATAAAATGCCCAAACATAACACCCAACAGACCCAAACACACTAAATAGGCCCAAACTGAACAGAACCAAAATACGCCAACACATACCAAACAATTGCCGCACAACACTCCCACACCTACATACAACAAACAAAGCATGCATCCAACCAGCACAACTATGCTAACATCTCGAAATGGTAATAACGGACAATGATGGTGGCAAAGACCAATAGTGAACTGCAGAGTGGAAAAGAGCATCTTTGTTCGTCTAAGCAAAGAGGATAGAAGCGGATCAACAATGAAACTCGCAATCCGCATAGCTACCGACCCCTGTAAGAGTTAGGAAGTGGACCCCAATCGTCCAAAAGAAAACTCATAGTATCAGGAGTTAGCGAGTTACTTGTGATCTTTGACAACACCGGACATGAACATTTCTCCCATTTTCTTTCTCCAAATTGATATTTCTCTATCACTTTTCCACAGCATTTGTAGGAGGAGCAACTCTCAAGGGATGAAAGATCTCACCACATAAAACACTCAATAAAACCCACTCTATTAGACAAGTAGGGCAAACATACGACACCCTACGAGACTTACCTCAAAAGAAAATCATCACACAATTTGGTATGCAATATATGCGTTCAAGGTAAGTAGACAAGTACTTTGACATGAAAATGCAAACTATAGTTAGTTAAACCATTAAATAATTTGTGGGGAGAGGGGGCGTTACTTGTTAAGGAAAACCTAACCCAACCAATTAAAAACATTCAATTACTTAAAAAAAAAAAATGTAAATGTTTTCCTTCTCAATTAATACTTTCCATTTTGGTATTCTTAACTGCTTCCGCGAAAGCACATGTTAGCATACGTTATGTAAACCTGTCACCTTCCAACAATATTAGAAGTGTTAACAAACACTAGTTTTTTTTTTTTTTTGGTCAAAGACCAGAGATATCCTTCTTTAGACGCAATCTTGCTCGACTCAGTAAGACAAATATGAGGGACAACATTTAAGGACTCAAAAGAGACACCACTAGTTAAACTGGAATTCAATTGCTCGGAGACAACTTAACAAATATGTTTTTTTAGACTACACAAATTAAAATGCAAGGCAGGGACAAAATTGAAAAACAAGATTAATATCAAAATTGACTTTTAATCTCAACCCACCACATACTACCGCGGTATTTTAACGTGTAAGGCCCGCTTTCGAGTGTCCTCTCGAAATGGCTATGCACCTTGTGCCTCTCCTTGCCACTCTGATCCAAAAGGGTCAACTCGAAAAGTGCCCTAACGTCGGTGCCGTCGCTGGCCAGAGCGATGAAGAGCGACACATAGGTGGCATTGTCCTCCACGCTCTTCCCATCTGGGTAGAAATAAATCGCCCAATCGTACCCTCCAACGGAAAACTGCTCGGAGGGCATGTACTTGCCAATCCCGATCCCCTTGGAGAGCGAGTACCCCGTGATCTTGAACTGGTGCGAGCCCCTCACGGTCTCCGTCACCGACATGGAAGACGTGGTGGCGGGCGCCGCCGAAGAGGGGGACGCCGATGAAGAATTCGCCGACGGCTTGGCGGTTTCTCGCAGAATCTTACCCATGCGCTAGCCACCGTAGCGGAATCGGCGATTCTTGGATTGTGGCGTGGAAGTTGGGAATTGGGGGAATTGGCGCAGTGAGGTCGATGCGTGGAATTGGGATGGGGATTGGAGTATCGGATTTGGATAAGTGAGGTTTGATGAGAGAATATAGGTTCCGTTAAGGAGATGTGTCAGATTGTGGAAGACGATGAATTTCTAGGGTTTCGATTCAGAGAGAGAAGACGAGAAGAGAAGGAACAGAAAAAGATTGAGAAACGAAATGAAAGATAAAGGGCTCGCAATTACAATGCCTATGGCTTTAAATAATTATATTTTTTGGGAGAAAGAAAATTGGAATATTGATTATTTGATCAGACGCGCAACTACCTGTCTCAATCCGCACGCTTTTTTTCCCAAACACGTGTGCCTAATACTGTAACAAAAACTTTACCAGTGTGGCAGTAACTGCTCACAATTAAGGACTTTGTGTTCAATCTAATTAGAGGCAAATTTGAGTTTTGGCTTTCTAGGAATTGGTTAAAAATTATTCTTGTTGTACATGCTGGTTTATGTGTGTTTGGATTCTTGAAAATGAGGTGAAATTTGTTTTTGGTTAAGTCAAAATTAAAGATCAGATATAGTATATTTTTGGAACATGTTTTGAAATATAGAAACTAATTATACTTACTTTGGTTCGAAAAGATTGAATGATATAGAGTTGTTTCCAAAGTAGTTATACATAAGTTGTTGTAGTAATATGATCAAGTTAGTCTTTTTAGGGAAAATTTCTCAAGAAAAGTATATTAACGAATAATTAGTTTGTTTGTAGTTTATTGACGGATGAAAAATTACTTATAATGTTTGAAAGAAGAAATAAATTGGTCTGAAAAGCAAGTTCGTACGTGTTTGTTTAGTTATGTCAGTTGGAAAAATTATATTCTGATATATATTTTTTTTTCAAAACTTAATAAATGATTTTATCCATGGACATAACTTGTGATTATTTTAAAGTCAACCTCGACTTTGATGGAGATATATCTAAAATTTAAATTTTTTAACGACTAGAAAAAGCAACAAAATATATATATATATATATATATATATATATATATATATATATATATATATAACACATTATCATGTTTTCATTTAGTTTGAAAATATTATATTAAAATGAAAATATTTTTTCATGTGTAATATTAACTATAAAAATTTGATAAAATGGATATTATTATGTTTGATATTCTTACATTTTTTTTGTTTTTTATTATTATTTTTGCATTAAATCAATTTAATTTATTTTGTTGTATATTAAAATTTTAATATGTATAATGAGCGACAACCAATAAGAGGTGAATAATAAGAGATGGATAATTTTATTATTACTTTTGCATTAAATCAATTCAATTTGTTTTGTTGTATATTAACCATCTTAATATGTATAATGAGCGATAATGGATGAGAGGTAAGTAATAAGAGATGAAAAATTTTATTATTACTTTTGTATTAAATCAATTCAATTTGTTTTGTTGTATATTAACAATCTTAATATGTATATGGAGCGACAACTAGTAAGAGGTGGATAATTTCATTATTACTTTTACATCAAATCAATTCAATTTGTTTTGTTGCATATTGACAATCTTAATATTGTACATGGAGGTGAATAATTTTATTATTACTTTTGCATTAAATCAATTTAATTTGTTTTGTTGTATATTAACAATTTTAATATGTACAATGAGCGACAACCAATAAGAGGTGATAATAAGAGATGGATAATTTTATTATTACTTTTGCATTAAATCAATTCAATTTGTTTTGTTGTATATTAATAATCTTAATATGTATAATGAGCACAATTGATAAGAGGTAGATAATAAGAGATGAAAAATTTTATTATTACTTTTGTATTAAATCAATTCAATTTATTTTGTTGTATATTAACAATCTTAATATGTACATGGAGCGACAACTAGTAAGAGGTGGATAATTTTATTATTGCTTTTGCATCAAATTCAATTTGTTTTGTTGCATATTGACAATCTTAATATGTATATGGAGTGACAACTCATGAGAGGTGAATAATCTTATTATTACTTTTTCATTAAATCAATTTAATTTGTTTTGTTGTATATTAACAATCTTAATATGTACATGAAGCGACAACTAGTGAAAGGTGGATAATTTTATTATTACTTTTGCATCAATTCAATTTGTTTTGTTGCATATTGACAATCTTAATATATACATGGAGTGACCACTGATGAGAGGTGAATAATCTTATTATTACTTTTGCATCAAATTAATTCAATTTGTTTTTGCATCAAATTAATTCAATTTGTTTTGTTGCATATTAACAATTTTAACATGTACATGGAGTGACTCTTTAAGAGTTAAAAAAAAATCATAAATTCAATATGTACCAAACCCAAAGATATTTATAAATGGTTTGAAAGTTTTTACCTATTTATTATAACAAGGTAATATGGAGAAATAAGCAAACAATACTAATAAATTTTTTTTTATAACACCTATTAATTGAATGGTGGAATTTCATATGACTTTTAGAGTTAATCTCTTTATTAGTTTTCCTTGATTATTGAAAAATATATTTAAGTATGTAAATATTCATTTGTAAAATATGGTCCGTCAATTTCACCAGCTAACATTATGCTAAGGAACTCATTTGTGTAACAACCCAAAAATTCTATAGTTAAACTAACTTTTGTCTACTACTAGGTATTAACGTCCATTTAAGGTTCAAAGTACTACATAAAGTTTAACACATACATCAAACTTATCTACAGCTATCTACATGACAAAAAGAATGACCATTCTAAGATCGTAAAGTCTTTAACTACATCAAAACATATATACAAGTATATACAAGACAAAAGAAACATCAGTTTAGGGCATATCCTCTTTAAGGTGCTCCAAAACCTGCATCTGCACCTGCTCGTGTACATAGATAGTACAGTCATCGCAGTTCATACAACAATATGAAAAGCAAGGGTAAGCTAGAAAAATTGAAAGTTTATAACATACTAAGTATATGCAAATAGAGCGGAGTATCTTAGTCATAATAATTTATTTAAAGTCTAGCATATTAAGTTTCAATACAAGTTTTCCTTTTCCATTTTGTACCCATGTCAAACATCATACATAAAGGTCTCACATAGACCACATCAATACATATAGGTCACACATAGACCATATCACACATATAGGGCTCACATTGACCTATCGTCTTCCGGAAGACCCATTAAGTATGCCCCTACCAGAGACTAACATCTAATCCAATACCCAAGACTTAGATTCAGCAATTCTAAGAGAAAAGATCAATCCAATACCCAAGACTTAGATTATCAGCGAATCTAAGAGAAAAGAACTAATCCAATACTCAAGACTTAGACTGCTATTCGAATCTAAGAGAAAGGATCAGAGTAAGTTCAAACATCCAATACCGAGTCTCACCAGCGGTCCCGGTGTGTATGAACTCTCTCACAGCTTCTCACCACCTGATATCTTAGTCTATTTGACTTAGATCATCAGTGAAGCTTGAGGATCTCTGTTAAACATAGGCGTGCTATACTTAATATACACAAACAAGCATAACTCATACATTATCCCAAATGTATGACATCAACTTCATCATTCCAACATTCACATCAATACTCTTTCAAACCACAAATCATATTCAATCCATCAAACAACAATCAAAAGTTCTTGCATACTATTTTCTAACATCATTGCTCAAATAATGTCTATTAATCACACAAAAATCAAGATAGTCAAACTTATTCAGTGCTCAATAACCAGTCAGACCTGCAAGAAAAACTTGAGCACTGATAATACATATTCAAGTTTTTATTTTTGAGTTCAATTTAAAAGTAACTAAATAGTTTAAAAATAAGTTACTAGCTTCCCTTACCTAATGAAAGTTCTCCAAAACAATTCCTCCAAATTAGCTAGTGGCACTAACCCAATCTTTAGGGATCTAGAACAAGTTATCAGAACGAAACCAAATTTCAGTATAATCTTAATTAAGTTGAGAGAAACACTTTTCTCAACTGTTCCCATCAATATTGATGATAAAAACTTAGCGAAAAATAGAGAATAAGGGATCTTTAGAGCAAATATGAACTTATTCTGTTTGAGATTATGATCAGTTTAAAATAGCTCTAAGATCCTCAGCTACTGCGGGACTTGATCAGATTCTGAAACAGATGAAATATAAGGGGTGAAAATCAAGAGAGAAGGGAGAGAAATCTATGGAGGTTGGAAGGTACGCTAGAGAGAGAAAGTAAAAAAAAAAATTGCTGCTTCCTTACGAGAGTTACAATTTGTGAATTAGAATCATCCTTAATTATTCTTGTTAAGACCCATTGTCTTTTGCTATTGTTAAACTATTTTAAGATTTTTAAGTTATAAAAAATGACATTTTATTGAATTGTCTAATTATTTTAGCAATATTTTGTTATTTGCTAAAATAAACTTAAGCATATTTTTATAATAGATGTTTTTGCCTAAATTATCTTATGAATGATTATGAGAATTCATTAACATTATCCTCCACGATAACTTACCAAGCCTTCACTAAAATTGTTGAGTTAATATTTTGAAAACACTTTATTTATTTTTATAAGAATGTAATAGACTGGTGTCTCATGTTTGGAGATTTTGACAAAACTATCAAACTCTCAATTTTTATTATTAAACTTCATTAATAAGTTTAAACAATTAGTGGTTGCTTCACCTAACACATAAAGGATAAAAAACTAAATAAATATAATGGATCATATATAGAAAATATACAGACAAAATACTTATTGATAATATTTAAAGGATTAACTTCTAAAAAGGTTTATTTAGAGAACCTCTCCGATATTTGCTTCGATCATTATTCTATCCTAATTAAGTATAAGCCTTCAAAATTAAAAGGTTTTTTTTTTCATTTCCAAACTATTTAGGCTATAGACTTTAAAAAAAAAAGATGATTAGTGTTGAAGTAAAAGGTTTTTCCTTATTAAGATGTGTTCATAATTGAAAAAAAATAGTACTTAATATAATATAATTTTCATACAAAATATTATATTTGAACAAATTTAAGGAGTTTGGTGAAGATCAAGTGAACTTCAAGAATTTTCAATATAAGAAAATGATTTTTTAGAAATATTAATATAACATCAGGATTTTTTTATTTTAAAAATTCAAGAAAAAATGTATTTGTAGAAAGAAGAATAAATCCACTAACCATTCTCATGAATAAAACCTAAAAATATACCTTTATATACTTCATACGAAAGTATTATATACCTTGCATACGTGTTATTTATGATTACTAAACTTTTGTGGAAGAACTTCTATCTCATTGAAATGGGAAACAATTTCCCTCCTCAAATCATAAAATAAAAGGTCAGTAAAACAAACGTCTAAACAATATTATTTTAAATGTGATAATTTTGTCACATTTTCTCGTTAAAAAACAAGAGTGAGTGAAACTCTAATACTAAAACATTTACAATAACTTACATTACTAACTGATCAAAACTCTTCAATGATTGTGGCTTATTTTTATGCCAAAGAAAAAATTAGGTAAATATATTTATTTGAAGAGTAATAATAGAAATTTTTATGATTAATATTTAGCTTTCACTTGTTGTGTACTGTAAAACTATTAGTGTTATACATGACGGGTTTTTTCATACTAAACATTTTGATATTGAATTCATTCTAATATACTCTAATATATTTATACTATTTATTAAAAAATAAAAAACATTTTATACATAACTTTAAAAGTAATATTATAAAAACTCAATATTCCGACTTTTCAATATATTTATAATTAGATCAACAATGCTAAAACAGTTATTGTTAATACATTTTAATTAAACTATAATTTATTTTTAGGTGATGATACTTTAACACCTATATTCATATTTAACACTATTTAACATTATAAAATATTATTATTTTATTAATATATAATATTTTATTAATATAAAGCATTATCAAATTAATATTAATGTCAAACTAATATTTTTTATATTTTTATATTTTTAACTTAACGATGTATTGTTATAACTTTTAACCACAAAATCTGTTAAAAAAAACTAACGTGTTTATTTATTTTGATATTGATACTGATATATATTCTTACCCAAATGTGTTAAAGTCCATTTCGCAAATAAAATGTGAGTATTTTATTTTAACATATTTTTCTGGTCACAACATGCTACAAGCCATTTTTCATTAATAAAACAATAAACGAGGTATTAATGTACTTTTACAGTATGAAGCCTACCACAAACTAATTCTCTGTCTTTCATGTAAATTCGAAAACGTTGACCATCAAGCCCGTGCGTACCATCAAATTTTTTTTTTTTTAATTTTGGAAGTTTCTAGATCCAGCAAGTGTTTTCTTTTTTTTCGAGCTGATGGATCACAATAAAACCTAATTAATTTTTTGGGGTTTTGTGGAAAATATTCAGGATTTGAGGTGCAGGAAGGGATAAGAGCATGAGGGCATGACCGAGGGCTCGAAAGGAGGGAACTTTTGGCTAAAGAAAATCGTTTCTTAAGCTGGGTTTCTTTCAAAAATGGTGCAGAGTCTCTGTTTGATGGCTTCTCATGGTTACCCTCCTGGCCTTGTCTTACACCCACAACTGGGTTTGCCCGGCACCAACATGAAGGTAACATCAACAAGCTGAGGTTTTTATGTTTTTTAGCAGAATTAATGAATGGAATGGTGTTTTACTGTTAATGGGTATCTTGATGTTAAGTTTTCGCTTAGGGATTGTGACTATGTAACTTTGGTATGATCACGCAAGGCTATGTTTGGCAATGGGGATAAGTTTTTCGCTTTAGGTAATTTGTAAATGTTATAAATTGGTCTGCAATTTATAAATATTTTATGACGAAAGGAATAGAATAAGGCTATCTGTGGAGGAGGGAGGGTGAATTTTTCATTTCTAAGTTTAAGTATAAACTATTTGAGTAAATGAATGATGATGATTTGAAGGTTACACGATAATCTACCGTTTCATCTGTCTGATTTTATAAATTTCTTAAATTGTGAATTGTTCCTAGATAATGACAGTTCGTCTCCAAAACTCAATAATATTGTCCTCCATGGTTCTTATACTGAAATAATTTTGACCTTGTTGTGCATGGTTAATTTTTTAGTTTCTTATATTTTTTTAGTTTGTTTTTCAAGACAGGGCTACCAAACATCCTTTCCTTCTCCAGTAGCAAAAGTAGACCTGATCAGATATCAGTCTCCTTATCTTAAGCAAAGCTCATGTGGGGAGTCAAGGAAATGGCAAAATGAATGGTTGGATTACAATGAGGTTATTAATGTTGACTTATCAGTTCAAAGTCCCGTGCTTATTGATGAACAAGGTCCAGCTTGTGGTTAACTTTATCTATGATGTTAGATTACTGTTATTAGTGATTCTGTCTCCTCCTCTCATAGACTAATCGTGTGGAAATCTCACATTTGGCTAGCTACTTTACTTAAATTCTATTTGATGTAAATACCTTTTGAATTTCAATGTTCTCTATTGCTTCATGTGTGTTCATGCAAAATTCCATTGAATCTCTCATTGTAGTAATGGGAATGGCTCATTTTTTTGTCTTTGTTTATTGACTATGCATCTTTCTTTCACATGTTAAGTTAGTGGTGATATGAACCTTGGAAGAACCACACCAAAAACACTAGCTGTGGTTGTTGTAGAACCAAAAGCCTATAAATCCCCTACTGGAATCCCATACTTGTAATGTGGGACTCAAGTCCCTTGTTAGATCCTAAAAGGTGACAACACCAATGACTTAGAGTAACCATTGAAGGTTGGCTTGCTCTCTCAGATGTTATGTATTACTAACTTGCCTAAGATATTTGGTTGCATCTTTTCTTATTTTTGAGATGAATGCCTAAGATGATTTATGGTAGTAAATCTTTTGTGCTTATTCTGAATGTTGTTATTTGTCTTTGGTTGCAGCAAACTGCTCAAATGCAGTTCTTTTTGGCTTTGGAATTGTTGAACAATGCACTAAGCGTGATGAAATTATAAACATACTAATGTCTGAGACTGCTGAAGCAGGGATAGATGGAGCAAGTTTATCTTTGTCACAGGACTTGATGAACTTGCATTTGTCAGGCATTGGTGAATCTCAGCAACCATTGTCGTCTCTTATCTACCCAACTAACAAATTCATCATTCAGAAGCCTTTATTGCATCTTCTTCAAGATTCAGCCCTTTCTTCAAAGATCATGGTTCATCCAGATGGTCAAATCACATTTATGGGTACTGCAATTCAGTTGAAAGATCTTCTCTCTGTAGTTGCCGAGTCATACATATCAAAAAGCTCACTAAAGGGTGCAAAGCAATCTATGCTTGTTCCACACTTCAGTTGGTATAAATATGTTGACCATCTTGACTTTTTTGAACATGTTCTGATTGTCCAGTCACTTATCTTTTATAACAGTGATAACATAACTTTCTTTGTAAATTATGTTGATCTTCGGATTAGCATCAACCACTCTGCATTGGTTAGATATTCTACGTCTAAATAACAATTTTACCAAAGCATGTTTGCAAATGATGTGTCTCTTCTAATATATTGTCAAATTATTATCCTTTTAGGTGTTACATATTAGCAGACCAGAGTCTTTGCAAACCCTAACACTGTGGGTCAGTGGTATTATTATATTCATCACAAGAAGTTAAAAAATCGTGTCCATGATTGTGGAAATTTTCCAATGTAAAATTGCCCATAATCGCTATTATTTAGTTTTAATTTAAGTATACTCTTGGTTCCTTATATATATATATATATATATATATATATATTTAATTTGATCCCTATATGAAAGTTTTCAATTTAGTTCCTGTATGTATAACTTTTTATTTGGTCTTTAAAGGTTATTACTATTATAATGCTTTTAGTTGGAGTGATAAGATTGTGAAGCATAGGCATCAAATTATTGTATATTTGGTCCCTATATGTTAGAATCGTTTCTAATTTGGCCCTTGCAGTCTACTGCTATAATAATACTGTTGGTCAAAGTTACATTATGTTTTGGAGTATATTCATCAAATTAAATGTGTCATAAGGAGCCGGGAATATTATATCTTTGGCCTCATGTGGCAATCCTTTTGAATTTGGTCTCTCTATACAGTAATGCTCACGTCAATCTCACATTGTTACAATAACAGACCACAAGGACGATTTTGAAAATAATTATCCGTATAGACATTAAATTGAAAACCTCTTTGTGTAACCAACATTTACCTTTTAACCCTTTCTCTCTATGATATCTAGGAAGTTGATTATTGCGTCAATAAACCTCCATTATCACTCTAAATATGGTGACTTTATTTCGTTATATATGTGCTGTGTGTTATACATTGCAATAAATTTATTAAGTGTCATATAAATGCTTGTATGTTAACTATTGGGAGGGTCGAAGTTCAAATCTTGAAGAAGGCATTTGTTTGGAGGCGGTCCTAGACAGTGAAAATATGTTGGGGAGGAACTCTGAACATATCCTAGTAGTTTAAAACAAAATAAACTAGCGTCTGCTTAAATTAGTTGTGCTTTGTGACCGCTAACAATTACTAGCACTTTGATCTCACAGCAATGGATGGTGGGGGTTCCCTGTCTTTGGCCATGAAAAATATGAATACTTGTATGGGAATTAGCCTAATTTAGTTTAAATCAACTGTTTAACTTGTGTTTCCTTGCTTCAATTGGTTTTTCAATTATGGTGTTATCAGTTCTTCTGTAATAGAAAGGACCTATAATTTTCTGGACACAAAATTGAACAATCTATTTGATGATTTTCCATATGGACAGGGTGAATATCAATGAATTAGAGACAAGGCATTCCTCTATTTTGGAGAATCAATCCACTTTAGCTGCTCCTTTAAAGAGGTATGCAGAATATACTTTCCTTGATCAAGTTGACCTGTTTTCCTGCTGGGATATGCTCTGATGTTGAATTGTAAAAAATGGCCTGTATTCATCTTCCAACACCTTGCTTAGCTTTTAAATCTTTGAGCATTAAACTGTTTCTATGGAGTGAATTATGTAAGTTAATTTGATAAATCAAACTTGTATGTGCCACAGTAGGATTGAGGCTGAATTTTCTTTTACTCCCTTCCCCCCTTCTACTATTAAGAAAAAAAAAATCAAGGAGAATGTGGGTTGCATTAGTAAATCTTAGGTGGTACTTGAAACCATTGAGACATTATTATGCTGGTTTATTGCCAAAACTTAAGGCTGTTTTTTGTAATGGCTTTTCGTCCAATGAGGGACTAAACATATGCATCGCTGCTTTCACTATTTATTTTCCACATTTAAGATTTTCAGAATCATCCATCTGATCGAAATTTTTTAAGAATTGCCTGATGAGAAAAGGTTATCATCTTCTATAGTTTCTTTTTATACATGGTTGTGGATAGATCTGATCATGTTCAATTGTTGGGCTGCATACTGCATATACAATACCTCTACTGTAATTTCTTGCTGAAGAAGTATTTAACATCAATGTTTCTATCTTGTCTTGAAGCCCTGAGAAAGTCAAAGTCAAGCCGTTTCCAAGAAAGAACAAGAAAGTAGGCAGGGACAGGGATCTCTACAAGAACTATTCACATGCATGTGAGACTCTTCTGTCACTGATGGTTGACAAGAAGCAGCGTGGCAAGACCGCAATTCTCTCCCTAAAGAAATCCGGCCCTGAGCTTCACGAACTCCTGACACAATTTTCTGCTGGCATTGCTGGAACCGGCCTTGCGGTTCTGCTATCAGTAATGTGTAACCTGGCTTGTGGAAGGTCTACCTTCTGTGCTTCTAGCTTGTTCAACACTGGGTTTGGATTGGGGTTGGTTTGGCTTTCTGGGGCAGTAAATAAGCTGAGAGCCACAATTGTGAGCGTCAGTAAGAACGCAGGAAAGTTGGGTTTGACAGAAGAGAAAATGATGCAGAAGCTGGATAAGAGCATAAGAGACATTTACTATACTGCTGCAGCATTGGTAGCAGTGGTGGTGCTGAAACTTGCTTGAGTGGCATGAAACCTCGGAAGATTAGTTTGATGATATGCTATATGGCTAAGGCTCAGTTATTTCTGGTTGGTTGGATGTCTGCAGTGATGGCGTTGGGTGAAGCAAAGCAGACTGTAAAAGAATAATGAGATCTTCAAGGCACAAAGATGATCAACATCTGCTGTTGTTATTTTCCTACTTGCAATTAACCCAGAAAGTATTGCTTAGTATTTTAGCTTGTAATATAGAATTTTTCAGTGGAATTAATTAACTGACTTTCTCTATTTTCATCGTTAAAATTGGTATGATGTTGAAATGGATACTTGGGTTAAAAATAAAATTCAATGGTTGTTCTTAATACCCACTAAAAGCTCTCTAAAAAGTAAATATGGCAGGCATGAATATTGGAAGAGAAAAACAAAGTCCGTTTTTTTTTCTGCATTGAGATTATGTTATTTACAAACAAGACAACATGTTTTTTTATTTTAAGTTAATTTTCTCTTATTTTATATATCAAGTAAACAGAAAAGGAGATAAAAGTAATACAATAGAAAGGAAAGAATTTGTTCTCTGGGGGCATAATCTTCAGTTTGTCTGTCACCGTCCGATATATTGTGACAATTTTAGCATGGCCAAGGATAAGGTTGAAGAGGTTTTAGAGCCAGAAGAAGTTAACTAAATCTCACTAACTAAAATTATTTGTTCATTTTTTACAAGTAGTTTCAGTAGATGTGTTACTTATTTGGAAAGGTAATTTTTTTAAATAGATATACGAGGAATGCAGTTTGTGTATAATCAAAATATCCAAACAATTTTTTTATCTAACGAAGTTTTTCTTTATATAAAAAATTAAATATAAATTTTCTAATTGTAACTTTGTAAATAAAATTGGTGACACTTTTTTTTTTTTTTTTTTTTTTCATTTTCCAATCAAAACTCGTTTCATATATGTGTAGAAATAGATCTAGCTTAGCTATGCTTTGCCTAAGTCAGTTAACTTGTCTTATTCTCATGACTCAAGCTTGACATATTAGTAGTATGTCACAGTTTTTTATTAGACATAATATGTTAACTTGTTTAAAGACTTTTTTTTTTTTATATATATATATTTGAATTTTAAATAGACCAACAGATTTTGTCTATAAACAGGGTAACAAGCTTACGAGTTAATGACCTTTTCACTGAAAAGACTAAACGAGTTAAACCTATCTGCATAAAAATATTACGTTTTAACATATCAAAATTAGCTAAAGTAAAAAGCATAATCTTTAGTTATGAAAATGATTCATATATTATTTTTTAATATTTTTATTAAACAAGTCAGTCAGTGAAGTTAAATAAAAGTTTACTGTCTGACCTTAAATAAAAAGCATTATAAAAGGCTTAATATAGGTTAAGTCTAGTCAAGCCTTAAACAAGTAAAATCAAACTATAATGAATTTATATTATAAACTATCGGTAGATTATTTGATCTATTTCTACAATAATCTAAACAACTTTAAATGCTGTGAATTTGAGTACCATTCGTTCTCATAAATGCTGGAAAAAACTATTTTCGATCGAGTCAACATTTAAAGAGCATTATTAAACTTAAGTCGATGAAACAATATGTAGCGAAGACGAAATATATTTATATGAAAATATCTGCATTTTTCATCAAGGATAGTCATTCCACATGACTCTTAACTAGTTTAAGAGAAACAACATGCCAAGCGAAGGTGCTACTAAATAGAATAATTTAACCTTAATCTTTAGAAATTAATATTATATATATATATATATATATATATATATATATATATATATATATATATATTAACTGGTGGTACTTTTTATTCAATTATAATGTTTTAACTACATAGTTACATTTACAACCAATTGAAGTATATGGAATGGCTCCGTGAGTCATTTTTTGTGCAGGATTTGATGCCATAAATCAAAATTTTGCACTTATAAAAAACTTGCACTCGAGCATTTTAATTCTTTGATGCTAAACAGCTTCAAATGGACCTAATGATATGAGAAAGATTTGGAGACAAAAACAGGAGTTCCCAATTAGAGATAGACATTGTATCATAGCAGCTGACAATTCACATTTCAACCTATTTCTTTATATGAAATCAATAGAAGCAATGAACAATAGAGGTTCAAACATTATGAGCATCATTATTGAAAACAAAAAGATTTGTAAAACCCAGTATCAATGGCTCGGACTGTTGCAACACAAGATACACAAATTATTTTCATAAAGCACAAAAAGGCTGCAGTGATCAAGGGCATGTTGAAAATAATGCACTACAAAAATGAACATTGAAGATTGACTTCTCTAAATTTTACTCAATTTACTGAATTTCATCCAACACAACCGCTAAATATTAGTTCCTTGACACATGGTTTGTATTTTTCAGGATAAATAGTCAGGTCTCAGGGCTTCCAACCCCTTTTGCAAATGTGTAGACTAAAACTTGAGTAACTGGCGAAAGGTACTAGCTCAGTACTTTTGACACCACACCTGCACCAACTGTTCTGCCACCTTCTCTCAAGGCAAATCTTTGTCCTGTAAAATCAATTGCAAGCAATAAAACAAAGTTTCCAGTTTCCAGCATGAAGAGTACAAGAATATTCAACATAAGGATAAATGCATTTAGGTATGGTGGTTCAATAATACACCGATGATATTTAGTTCACTAATGAAGCAAAGTAATACTGACCTGCTTCAAGTGGAACTGCTGAAATCAATTCAAACACAGCTGTAACGTTGTCTCCGGGCATAACCATCTTAACATTTTCAGGCAACTCTACTTTTCCAGTGATATCAGCCGTCCTCAAGTAAAACTGAGGTCTGTAGTTAGAGAAGAAAGCGGTGTGTCGGCCACCCTCATCCTTTGTGAGTACATATATCTCTGCCTCAAATTTCTTGTATGTTTTTATAGAACCTGGCTTGGCAATCACCTTCCAATAGAAGGCAGCATAAGGAAAGTGGTAGCTCAAATTTAGTAATTTGGATTCAGAACTCAACAATTTTACTAAAACAGATACAGATGATATATGTTGTTCTCTTGCATGCATCTACAATGTCTAACAAAAAAGGCAAAGCTTGATCCCTGCAACTAACCTGACCACGTTGAATATCTTCACGCTTCAGACCACGGAGAAGAAGACCAACATTGTCACCAGCCTAACAAAATGTATAAAATCCATATTAGTGTAACCTATGCTCTATGTAAATAGCCATAGCCCTTGTACATGAAGATAAAAGTCACTTACCTGTCCTTGATCCAAAATCTTCTTGAACATCTCAACTCCAGTTACTGTTGTTTTCAGAGGACCACCCTACCACGGAAAACTCGGTTTTAGGACTACTACAAAGGAATTTACCACAAGCTCTGATAGAGAAATAAACTAACGCTCATCAAGAACAAACCACTAATCATCAGTCACTAGAGCTAAATGAAATTTATATAGCAGAAGAAGAAATTAACAATTGGAGATTAATCCAAAAGAATGATGAGAATCAGAGGTCAGCTATATACAGGACATGACTCAATGAACATACATACCTGCATTAGACCCAACACCTCCACTTCATCACCGACTTTAATGATCCCTTGTTCAACACGGCCAGTGGCAACTGTTCCTCGTCCCTTCATTACAAATGAAAAACATAAAGCAGCTGAAATGATGGAAATCGTTGTGTTTCTTCCATCCAATCCAATGCATGTAAGGAAAAAATGCAGATTTTGAGAACTTAGCAGTGTTGAAAATAGAAATCGATATTCTCATATAAGGGACAAAAAGAACTTAAAAACGGGACAACAGTGTTTAAAGCTTCATGTTAGATTTAAATTACACTGTGTCATGTCGTTATAAACAGCAAGCCATAACAAATACTACCTCCTTTCCTTTTTAATTCTTGAAAAACCATAGACAGCAGCATTAAGAATTTGAAATTTTATCCTTATCTTCACCTAACTAGATTTAGAAGAGTAAGAAAAAAAAAATTTGTTCAAATGGCCACAGTTACAAAGATAACCCAACAAAGATAATTCCAGTGTTTATAATCCCATCTGCTTATATGTTTAAACATACCAATAATTCCTGTAGTTTGAGCGAACTGAAGGAGCAATTAGAAATTTAAAACAATTTCAATATAAAAAAGAATAGTAATAGTACTTCTTAAACAGTGTGTCGTGACCTAAATAGTGTTTATACTGGAACATATAGAAAGAAAGGGTACATGATAAAGACATAAGACTTACATTACATATTGCAAGAATATTATAACTGAGCTTATCTTTACTTCAATGAATCGGCTTTCCTCAAAAATTAAAGCAAAAAATAAAGTTCAAGTTCCTTTTACCTGAATTGAGAACACATCTTCAATTGGCATTAGGAAAGGCTTGTCAAGTTGGCGAACAGGGTCAGGAATGTATGCATCTACAGCATCCATTAATTTTAGAATGGCCTGTCTTCCAATCTCATCATTGGTACCCTGTAAAGCAGACAAAGCTGAACCTCTAATGATAGGGATTTCATCCCCAGGGAACTTGTAGAAGCTCAGAAGCTCTGCCAAACAGATAATTAACATAAATACACTACTTAAATTTTAGCAAACACAAGGACTACAAAAGCTTATGCAGGCTTATTCATTTTCTGGGCATGCACAAGAGAGGGAAGGGGAAGCCTTAGAGAAACATCCTACCACGTAGCTCCATTTCTACAAGCTCTAACAACTCTGGATCATCAACAGCATCAACTTTATTTAGAAAGCACACAAGAGATGGCACACCAACCTGCATAATACATTTAAAGATAAAATATATGTTAATCTAGAAGTAAGGAGGAAGGTATAGACATTCTAAGTATGTTTACAAACCACATTAGTAGAATACCTACTTGGCGGGCAAGAAGAATGTGCTCCTTGGTTTGAGGCATTGGTCCATCGGGTGCAGATACAACAAGTATACCACCGTCCATCTGAGCAGCTCCCGTAATCATATTCTGAAAAACAGACAATTATAAAGCATACAGTGAACAAGAATTATTTTGTTATTTACACTAAATAAAACCAGTAGATAAACCACCCAGTAAGTACATTAAGGCAGGCTGGAATGCTAAACCCACTAGCATTCATGGAAAATAGAAATCTAACAGAAGCAGCTGTTGCAATATACAGAGTAACTAATATTTATAAAATGTTTTTCTACAAACTAATCTACTTCCAAATTCCTAGCTTAAATTTTCCATCTCCTTTTGAATAGAAGATCAAGCTACACAAGAACCCAATATATGCTAAATTCCACAATTAACTATTATACATGGTAAAATTGCTTAAATTTCTCCATCACATCTAAGCCACCCAGCTTCTGTTAGGCAATTGATAACTCCAATCGAAAAAACCATTCTTAGAGAAATTAAACCAAATTAGAAAGCTTACTTTAACATAATCCGCGTGTCCAGGGCAGTCCACGTGCGCATAATGTCGTTTTGCAGTCTCATACTCCACATGAGCCTGAAAACCGAAATATTGAGCAAGCATACATCTCAACAGAAAACAACACAACAGATTGCAAGACCAAAAGGGTACGATTCCAAACCGTTGCAATGGTGATTCCTCTCTTCTTCTCTTCAGGAGCCTTGTCAATTTCATCAAAGGCCACAGCCTTAGCCTTCCCTTCATCCGAAAGCACCTGATCAAAACCAAGTGAGTAACAAACACCAAAACATCTACCTCCACACAAATTTAAACAGAGAGTGAATCAAGACCTTGGTGATTGCCGCGGTTAGCGTGGTCTTCCCGTGATCCACGTGTCCAATAGTTCCGACATTAACGTGAGGCTTCCTGCAACATCAAAAATTAAGAGGAACAAAGCAAGCAAAACGCATATTAACAACGATCACTGTTGCTTATTTATTTTAAATTTAGTGACGAAAAGAGAAAGAGAGAGTGTTACGTTCTGGTGAAAGTTGCCATGGATCTCCACCAGGGATTGGAATTGAAAGAATAGGAGGAGGAGGTGGTGGAGTCATTGGGAGCAGAGAGAGGAGAACGAGAGAAGGAAGAGTGGATTTGGGCGGCGGAGGGGAGGAGGCGGCGAGAAGTGGAAGAGGAGTGTCTGAGGAGAAGAGTGGCCATTGAAGAAGCGATGAGGAGAATGAAAAGCCCTAACTATGGAGTATAGAGGCGAGGGTTTTAGGAGAGGGAAGACAAAAGCGAAGTGCAGTTAGTTCGAAGAGTGAGGGTTTTAGAATGGGCGCCCGACACCGACCCGTCATATTCGTGCGGCCCAATTCCAGCACTCACAATGTTTCGGAACAAGACATCCTGAACTTACCACATACTTCGTTTTTTCTGTTACAAATGTTTTTTTCTCCGACAGAAATTATTTGAATAATTTTTATCTTCTTAAAATTATATTTTTTCAAAATTTAAAGTTTTAGATAAATGATTTAATTCGTGTTTGGTTTAATTTATTTAGTGAAATTATTTTTTCTTCTAAATTTTAAGTATAATTTATGATAAATAATTCTGTTCGAGGTAAAAAAGAAAAAATATCCATGGGAGGATAGTGTTATTCCAGTCAAGATTTTTATTCCATACAACAAGTTAAATTTAATACCCTATATTGAAAAATTAAGTCATATTCCTTGAACTAACTACATGTTATTTACTTACTTATATACTAACTTTTTAAAATAATTTTTGAAAACTGACCATCTTTTTCTTATTTTTTTTATAAATATGCATTTACTTATGATAAGTATAAAATGAATAAATAAATTAATAGATGAATTGTGTAATTAAGCACTATTATTTCTAAACCATTTATGCCAATGTGCTTACTTAAACATGTCTTCTCCTAAGGTACTATAGCGTTTACTTGTTTGTTTAATATAGGTGCTTTATATTCAATTTTTTAACTTTGAGTCAACTTTAATTTTCTTTTTAGAGTCTTCATACGAATGCATATACTAGAAGTTTTATAATATTTGACTAAGTAGTCACCATTTTTTTTTCTTTTAAGTATGGATAAAATTTGTTTATTTTTAACAAATTTATTATTTTATTTTATTTTTCTATAATTTTTTTCAAAGTCTTTTTGTTTGTTTTAACATTTCTCAAAGTTTTCTATTAGTCCTTGATGAAGTTATATTTATCTTATTCATTCCAAACAAAGTCAAAATTGTTCCAAATTTGATTATGTTAGACCATTAGATGGTCTAGTTATGTTAGATGATTTAAGATTCCATTTACACGGTATTATAAACATAAGAGTCTATATAGGTTTTATAGTAACAAACACTCAAAGTAATTAAGTGTTACATGATGAAAGTATTTGGTGTAGAGAAGAATTGTAGATTTCAAAACATTAGACGATTTTCCTATTCATATGTGTTAGACAGTCAAAGTTGAGTGTTAAATGATCTAATTATTAGATGGTCAAAGTCAAGTCTAATCTGACTCAGTGTTAGATGGTCTAGTTTGACTCAAAGTGTTAGATGATCTAGTCTTCCTCTACGCGTTATACAGTCTCTACGACAACATGAAAGAGTAGTTCATTTACCATGTTTCTTATTGATTTGATTTCCTTGATTTAATGTCGTTTATATCTTAATTTGAATGTTCTTATGCCCAATTAAACAATGATTTTCAATTTAAAACCTTTTGAATATCAATGTTAAGAAAATCTACGAAAATAGAAGGTTTCCAAATTTGCTCTGAAAAAATTTCTCTAACATATTAGTGAATTATATTCACTTAAATGCTTTTGAAATCAAAGATTACAATCCACGATCTCTAACATTTTTATTCTCTGTAGGTTTGGAAACATTTTGAAACCCAACCTTTATGAAACATATGATGAAAGAAACTTTTCAAAAGTCTTAGTTTGATTGATTTGCTATCAATACAATATATTATGTTTGCGTTTGAATTGTTTTATTTAGCATATTAAGTCACAAAAGTGCAGAATGAAGATCAAATATAAAGTTTCCATATAAAGTGTCTACTACAAAGAAGAAGATTGACTATATGCTAGTTCGATTCTTATTGTTCTGAGCTTCCAAACAGTCATATCTTTCAAAGTTAGAAATACAACTTCAAGTTGAAGTTATAGATACACAAGAGCGAAAAGAACAAAGTAATTTATAGTGTTTTACATTGAGATAAAAAAACATATATGTTGTTTTATAGCGTCTTTATAATTGGGTATTGTGCGAAACACTTTATAATCATTCTCAAGTGTGAAGTGAACCATTATGAGCTCTAGTTGTGCTCTCTTTGAGAGTTTATTTCATTTCTTGAGTTGTCTTGGTCTCAATGGGAGATTAAGACTAATATAACCTGGAGAGACTGTGATTGTGTAACCTGAAGATGTTTGAATACTCGTACAACCAGGAGAGATTTATGTACTCATGTAACTTGGAGATGTTTACATACTCGTATAACCTATAGAGATTTGTGTACTTGTTGTAAATGTTTATTGATTAGTGGAAGCAAAACTGGACATAGTCTAAGAGTTGGGGTGAAACAATATAAAAAACATGTTTTTTGTGCTCATCTTTTCTACATTTGATAGTTTATTGTTCGTTTTATTTTTACAACAATTTGAGTTCATGTTCCATTCAACAACCCTATTTGAGATTTTCTTTCATTTCTTAAGTTGTCTTGGTCTTAAGAAAAGATTAAGACTGGTATAACCTGAAGAGATTGTGATTGTGTAACCTAAAGAGGTTTGCATACTTGTACAACCAAGAGAGATTTATGTACTTGTGTAACTTGGAAAGTTTTATGTACTTGTATAACTTATAGAGATTTGGTACTTGTTGTAAATGTTTATTGATTAATAGAATTAAAACCGGACATAGTCCAAGAGTTGGGGTGAAACAATATAAAAACATCTTTTCTGTGCTCATCTTTTTTACATTAGATAGTTTTATTATTTGTTCTATTTTTACGGCCATATGAGTTCAGGCTCTATTTAATCCCTATTTGGAGCCAGTTGTTACTACATATTATTCCCTCATATCATTATTGCATGAAATATATATTTTCCTCAATGGCATAGACAAACTCGTTGTCACATCAATGATGGGATCTACCCCTTATACAAGTTTGTTGTTGCACATCTGGCACATGTTGAGGACATATCAAAGACAAATTATACATACTCAACAGAATGATAAGTAATTCAGCCTTAGTTGGAGCTACCACAATAATGAGTTGAAAAAAATATATTTTTTGAGTAAGAGAAAAAAGAGAAAGACAAAAATGAGAAACAAAGAAGATGAAGAACAAAATTTAATAGTATTATCAATCATTGTAATTGTTATAATCTAAACAAAATAATAATAATAATATGGGGGGCATTGACTCTAATTATCAAGTCCTCAACAAAGCCCCATATGAAATACATAATACGACACCCTTCGACACATCAATGTCAATGCTCTATTACACCAATGTCAATGCTCTATTATGTTTTGGTTCTTTCCGGGAAACTCATATTTTCTAAGTTTCTAACAAAACTTTAAACAAAGCCCCTATTTTGCCATATTTTCTCTCTTTTTTTTTTTGGAAATTTCTTAGAAGATATTCATTGGAGAATGCATTTTCCTTTTTAGAAATTATTTCTTTTCTTGAAATATTTTGCTTTTGTTGATGAAATCATATAGAATAATCACCTATTGTTCTTCTTTTGCATCCTTATGTGAATGGTAAGCTTCAAAACACTATGAACAATTATATTTATCTGATTTTCATGTTATGTTATCATACTTTCAATTAGGTTTGTTGTGTTTATGGGTTCACAGTTGTTTCATCTTTTCTTAAAAACGTTATAAGGGACAATTTTCTCTTTGCATCGGTTACTCCTTAGCATTCTTTATTAGCATACTTTTGCTTTAATATAAAGAAGCCTAATGGTCAATTGGACGAGTCAATTTCTATTTTAAACTCTTCATGGGTAGATGAAAATGTATTAGTCAGAGAAAAAATCATTCTAAAAATGTGAAGTTACTTAATGATGGACAATTTTTATCTTTGCTACCGAAGTACTTCTTAAGATTTAGGCATGTTCCTTATTATGCTTAAGTGGACATATTTTTATTATGCTTAAGTGGACATATTTTTATATTGTTCTTTGTGTAGATTCCATGATTTGTGACTTTAACAGTTTTCTTTTTATCTTGATTTTTATTGCATCTTTCCTTGTCATACATATTAGGTTACATGATTTGTGCTTCTATATGGTCTACGACCCATTAGATGGTCTCATGACCAGAACATCATATGTGAAATCTATATGTTTATGTTTTGATGATAACAAAAGTTAATTGAATGGTTTGGTCTATTTGTTCTGACAATGATTAGTACAGTTGCAATATATAATAGACCCTATGAGCTTCTATGGCGTGTTTATGATAGACGGTCTGATGAAGGTATTGAATGCATAAATAGCTTTGGTTAAAAAATTTGATTGTGAAAACAAAAACTTTCAAATACGTATATTTCATAAAAAAACATGTTCAATAAAAGAGAGATTATATATGAAAATAAAAAGATTTTATCTACACGTTCTCGTGAGAAAAAAATGATATTAAAAATGCATTCTTTGAAAACAAAGATATCTTGATTATTTTTTTTTTCAAATGATATTGTTTAAACATATTTTAATTAATTGTGATATATTTTGAAAATATTTCTAACAAAAAAAAGTAACTTATTACAAATTTTATATATCCAGTATGCCCCTATTTTTTGTATTTCTCTAATATTCATTCTTTTCATAACATATTAGTTCAAATTAAGTCTTTTGAATGTTTTTCTAACATATTGCAATTATCTTTAAATAAAAACAATTGGAATAAATTAAAGATTTCATGCATTCTGTCTTAAAATCACGTGTTATTTGAAACACAGAGATTTCTTTAAATATTTTTTTAATTGTTTTTAGTAATCTATATTGTAAATACTTTTGAATTAGTTTTTTTAAATAGATTCAAAACAAAAATAAATTGAAAGATTGTATATCTAAGTTTTTTGTTTTGAGTGTTTATCATTACATAAAGATATTGTAAGATCCAAAATTAACTCAATCAAGTATAAGAGGACAAATTTAAAAAGATATACGAATAGATTTAAGATGAAAAACGAAAGAGAGGAGCAAGTCAAGCCATTCAAGTCACCTGAGTGATCTTGTTGAAGATATGAGAGTTACAATAAGCATGTAATATATTTGTTTACACTAGATCGTCTAGTTTATTCTGTTAATACTGGACCGTCTAGTTTGTTTGTTTACACTAGACCGTTTAGTGGTCTGTTTGTCTACACTAGACCGTCTAGTCTGTTTGTATACTCTAGACCATCTAGTCTGTTTATTTACACTAGACTGTCTAGTTTGTCTGTTTACACTAGATCACCTGATCTGTTTGTCTACATTAGACCACCGTCTAGTTTGTTTGTTTAGATCAGATTGTATAGTCTCTTTGTGTACACTAAATCATTTATTCTATTTGTCTTCTTTATTACATTAGACAGAGATGTGTATCAATATCTGTATTTTTCATTTATAGTGATCTTTATTATTCTGATTTCATTTATTGAACTGCATTTTAATATTATTAATTGATTTCGAATCAAAGTTTTTAATTAAAGTTCAAAATAAATGCTAAGTTTGAAATTTTTTTGAAACAACACCCTTGGAAATATTTTCTGTTATAGAAGTTTCTTATAAATATCATTTTAATTAATCTAGTTTTATTATAAGATATTCCGAATATATTTGAATTGTTTCTATAAACACATTGAAGTGCAAAAATAAATTAAGATTAGATGTTTTCTTTTAGATTGTCTACTCCAATGAAGACGAAAATTCTTTGAAACAAGATTTGAATTGAAGTGATATCACTTGACAGGATTTTATTTAAAACAAAAAAATTTTACAACTCAATTAACCTTAATTAAAGTTGTATCAATTAGTCTCAACAGATTATATATTTACACTGAACTCATGTCGTCGAGTTGACATAATTTCATCTTAAAAACGAAATTGTATCAAGCAAATAAAAGAAACGTACGAGATAATAAAAGAAATCGTAAATTTGGAAAATAAAAACCGCAAATAAGTCTAATCTCTGACGATATAATAACATCCGCAAGTAAAGAATTTGTTTTGTTTCTAATTTACGCCAGTTTAAAGTAAAATGTACTGTTAACTTCCACTTTGTTACATAGTGAACTAATTTTGAAGTCATTTATTTGGGGTGGTATATATGTTACAGAGGGTTAACAAATTCAAAACCCCATTACCATCATTGGCATATGTAAAGCTGATAGGTTCTTGCGTGTGCTTGTTTGGTCTGAAGTAGTTTCAAACCTTAGTGTAGTCAAAGTTCTCCCTTATAACGCCCCTCCCAGCATAAAAAATCACTTACCGGAATCATAAAATTTGCTCTAGCAGTATTTTGAATTTGAGTCAAAATAATTGGTTCTAGAAGTGTCATGGTTGGTACATAGTAGTTTCTTTTCTAAAAGATGGTGGCAGTGACATAAATCAGCGGTGGAACCGTGGAAGAGTCAATGGTATCAGAAGAAATCTTTGGTGTAAGTTGAAAATTGGAACTTCGTTTCTTTCCAGCTGCAAGACTTAGACTTATTTTCCTCTCTCTCTGTTATTTTCATCGACTTTTCCTCCCTTTCTCATCTCTCTCTCTCTCTTTCTGTCTTTTGTGAAGGGACATGAGATGTTGAAATTCTTTTGTATAGGATGCGTTGGCCAACCCAATTGTATGTAATAAAATCATAATATATTACACCTACCGCAAATTCTAGATGAGAATCCTTGCCTTTAATCTCGTACTGCATTTAGAATTTGCTTGCCGTATGCAAGAAAAAAAAAATCTGTATACTGTGAAGTAGTTTTTATATATGTATCAAATGTACCACCTTAAACTATCATACGTTCATTTAACTGAGATAAGTAAACCGCTTCTAAAGCCGTCAAAATGTGGAAGTAAAACTCAACCACTACGATGAACATGCAAAAATAAAATTCCAGCAACATATTCGTTTTAATTTTTGGTATGGTAGGAGCCACTTACATTCTGGCTCTCTGATTGTAATTTCAAATTCAACAAGTGCGATGAGTTGTTTATTTTCCACAGAAAGACACGAATATTAATTTCCCCATACGGATAATGGAACCACTTACGCATCTTATATGTGGAAATAACGTGATTCGTGCAAGCTGCAACTAAACTTTTGTTTATTTCGCGAATTCTGAACAAGGGTCATCTTCGAATCTGATACCATCTAGCTGCTCCAAGGAAAAAAAACTCTCATGTCCCTATGTTTTCAGGCTTCGGTTGGAACTGATTTGTGATGAAAGACAACAATTAAGGAACACTTATATATAAACAGCAATATTAAAAATAAAATTATTATTTTTCAACTATTTTTTTAACTAAGCAATCTCATTTCCTATTCATTTCTTATTTTCTCTTCCTTTTATTTTATTTCCTTGAGAAGATTAGGACTAAGCCGTCAATTTTGGCCATGATACAATGTTACTACAAGCCATTACGTGATAATAATATATTCTAATACATCAGTACTTAGTTGTTTTCGAGTTTGACACTATTATATTCCGCGGAAAATTAGCAAAAGCTCTTCTTAATCGCTGTTCGGAATCTTAACTAGATAGCTCCTACAACTAGTCCTCATTTTCAAAAACGTGTCACTGTTTCTTTCTTATTTTAGTTCATAATCTTTCCATTTACACCCTGATAACACACTATAAAACAAGCCCCTTCTTGCAAGTTACACTCAACTCAACTTACAAACCAAGTTGGAGAACCATATACTCTGCATCAAACACTTATCAAACCAAACTGCATCATGGGGAATAGGAACTCATCAAATTCAAAGGTTCATGGAAAGGCAACAAGAGTTGCTTCAACTGGCTATGATCCAAGGAAGAGGTGGCGTGTTGCTAATCCAGAGCTACCAGAGACCACACGCGCTTGGAAGGGACAGCATGGTAGTGCGGCGTGCTCAGATAACACCCCACTTGATAACGATGAAACTTTCAACAGTTTCATTCGACGTGCAAAGGGTAAAATTAGAACCGTGTCCCACATCGGTCGGGAGCCGAGCAACGTTGCACCTGCACCACTACCAGATGACAAGGCTAATGCCAGGGATAACCTAAACGACCAGTTTTCAGATTTTATCAAGAGTTCGAAGAAGAAGTGGAGAAGTACATCAAGCATGAGGAAGCATGGTTCTTTCAAGTGACCATTGATGAACCGGGGAGCTCAAAGATAGTGGTGTTTGTTGATGATTTGACATGTGGGTCCGTCCAATATTTTGTTATATAGTGCATGAAAATAAGGTCCCTGAGCCATGCAAGCATTATTCTATTATATTTTTTCTATTTCAAGCATAGTATATGTGAAATGTTTATCTGGGGGAATAATTTGGATTAGTTGATTGTTTATTTGTATGAAATATGCATTGAAGTTTGTCTTTAATGGAAGGTTTGTAATTAATCTGCAGTGTTTTTAACTTTTCATACATAAAACTTTACTCTGACGCCAAGTATTCTCCTTTGTCCTCTTTTGTGGGCGACATATAAAGCTGGTAGAACATTCCATCATTAAGCATACAAGGAATCTTGAATCTTCTTACCTTAACCCGAGTCTTCCAATAAACATGATTTTAATGATTATACCGAACTCCCTCGTTTGTTGATTCATTGGATTTTGCTTACGAGCATTATTTTAAAAGAAATACCAAGAACATGATTCATGTGCGTGTTACTACGATTGATGCATTGCATTTGGCCTCTCAAGAAGATTATTTATTATTACAAAGGTTTCATGTTATACAGATAGTTGTTGTGTTTCCTAAAGCACGTTTAAATTTGTACATTGATAACTGTCGCTGTCCAGATTATAATATTGAATCCTTGCAGTTTTTTCTGTGAAACTATAATAAAAGCACTTAGTGTTCTTAGTATACACTTGAAATCACTACGAAGGGTACATATGTTCCTCAGAAGAAAGTGTGTATATTTAATATAGTTTTAATTCCAGGGGCATGCTTCTTGAATTGTCTTCATTTAATTGATTTTGGGAGGTTGTGTTTCGTACTAAAATCTTATATAATTAAATTTATGCTAAATTTTAAGTTAGTTTCTTTTAAAAATAAATATTTCTAAACAAAATTTAACACGACAAGCATTATTTCAACATATTGAAAAATAATTTTAATTTAACAAGAATGAGCAAATAGTACACGTTATATAGGTTTGATATGAGTTTACTGTAAGCTTCACTATAGTTGCTATGAGGTATGATATCGTTAGAATAGCAAGGTCAGGCTGGGATGCAATCTTCCTTGCAGTGTGATTGTGAGAGCTTTGGACTTGCGATACTTGCAGAATGATTAATGAAGTCTTAATTAGGTCTAACCAATTTCCTATGTTGACAGACACAAACCATGATATGTGAGTTTCCGGAGTGTGATTATTAATGCTGTCTCTAACTCAAAATTTGTCCATTCTTATGACGGTATTTAGATGTTCAGACTAAGAAGTTGTCTTATGCTTAGTCTGATGCAACAAATTGTTTCATTAGTCTGATTCTTATAGTTTGTGCAATCTTCTTATGTGAAGTTTTAGTGACTTGATAAATCGTGTCGTTCTCCTTTTTATTTCTCTTTAACTGTGCTGTGTTTTACTCTTTTGCGTTGTTACATTTCTTGTTTCTTGAGAACTGCACGTTTTTGGGTTTGTTGATTTGTTTGGCGAAGGAGGGTTTTATAAATTCTTTCTCTTTGGTGATTGATAAAGTAGACCTGTAAGTTTACAAGGATGTCGTGAGTAGAAGCATCCAAATCTGCCCCTTGTAAGATACAAATTAGGTTTCTCATGATTTGTGGAAGTAAGCCAGTGGTTTACAAAAATTCATTTGAAAAATTTAATCCAACTAATATGGAAGTGAAAATCAACCACTACCGTTACATTGAAACAAAATTAACTAGAATTTAGATTAAACATATTTGCATTATTAGATTATAAGGATGGTTGGTATGAGAAATCATGGACAATAATCACGTACAGAATTTTCGGGGACTCCACAGCCGTTTTATAATATACAGATTAATTAAGAGTTAGGATTCGGTTTGATATTTTGCACGGTCAAAAATAAAACTTGAGGTATGGTAAGGGCCACTTACATGCTGGCTCTCTTATTGTAAATTGCGATGAGTTTTTAATTTGCACTAGAAAAGCACGAATATTAACTTCATTAGGTTAATGGAACCACATACGCATCCTACGTGGAAAACTCGCATTATGTGATTCTTGCAAGCTGCAACCGCACTTTGTTTATTTCGCCAATTCTGAACTACTGCTTTAGGAATCTGATACCAAACTCCCATGTCCCTTTGTTTTTATCTCCTCCGGAAAATACTCATTGACACCTAACATAAATGATACGTAGAGAGAACGAGGAAAAATAAATTATATATGGTGTGATGAAAAGAAAGATAAAAAAACTGTAAAATATTTGCATGATCTATATGACTGTTTATGTGTCGTCAGAAAACAATACGTGGACATGCAATACTAAATGACCGCGGGTGAGAAAAAAGAAAATATATATACATATAACGAATTATTTACAATGATAAGAGAGAAATAATATATACTGATAATTAAAATGTATGACATCGCTCTTTTTCTTAAGGACCGCTAAATTTGGCTACAGGACATACAATGTTAAAAGCCATGATGCTGTAATAGTAGTACTTTGTTTACTTCTGAGTTTAGCACCATTATATTCCGTGAAAGGTTCTTCCTAATTGCTGTTGGGAATCTTATTACTAGTTATTCCAATTGGTTTCGAAAAAGGTTACAGTTCAAAACGTGTTTCATATTTCTTGCTTTCTTTCTAGTTTCCTAATCTACACCGTAAAACAATGTTATATATATGGCCCTTCTTTCAAGTTACACTCAACTCAAATCTTCTGAGCTTAAGCAAGTTTGAGAACCATATACAACCCTTCATCAAACACTTACCAAAACAAACCTCCATGGGCAATAAGACCTCATCAAATTCAAAGGTTCATGGCCATGTGACAAGGGTTGCTTCTACTCAACCTGGCTATGACCCAAGGATGGCGAGGCCTGCTGCTAAATTCAGAGATGAATACATAGCCAAACCCAAGGCAGAGACCCTAGGCACTTGGAAGGGACAGCATGGTAGTGGGGTGTACTCAGATAACACCCCACTCGATAACGATGAAACTTTCACCACTTTCATTCGACATGCCAAGTATAAAATCAGGACCGTGTCCCACATCGAGCAGAGCAACGTTGCACCTGCACCACAATCAGATGATGGCGAAGCTAATGGGAGGGATAACCAAAACAACGAGTTTTCAGATTTCATTCAGAGTGCAAAGAAGAAGTTCAGAAGCACATCAAGCAAGAGAAAGAACGGTTCCTTCAATAGAGGCTAATGTGTTGATGCTGCTAACTTGACGTGTGGTGCTTCCAATATTTGTTATCGAGTATAAAGTGCAATAAGGCCACTAGCCATGCATTGAAGCAGATACATGATTTATTTAGTTTATTCGAAGCATAATACGAAATGAGGGAATAATTTGATTGGATGATTGCATATTTGTATGATATATGTACAAACATTGAAGTTTTAACATTGATTCATGTTTCCACTTTACCACCCTATTCAATGGAAGCTACATGTGTAAGTTAATCAGCAGTACGTAGTACATTCCTTTATTGAACATTAACGCATACATGGAATCTTGAATCTCACCTATGATGATTTCTGCTTTGAAACAAATACCAAGAATGAATATATGCATGATTCAGGTGTGTTCTCCTCCTGATGTTTGTGACATCTCAAATGATAAATATTATTTACAAAGTGAAACCATTTTGTTACATTCTTATTTAACTTTTCATGTGCTTGCTGTCCCTAGCATAAGGACTTTGATGGTGGTCGAAATCACTATGATATTATTTTACAAACAAGTTAGGGATTATGAGAACTTTTGAAGCTAGTCGAAATCATGAAAATTCTTGTCTGCCTCATATTCATGCATAGAGTTGGCTATGGAAAGCCTGATTAACTGCGCAGGTAGTTTTTCAATTTGCATTATCAGCAAAACATTTCTTAAAAGGGAAAAGGATCCTTCTGATAATGAAAAGGAAAAGGATACTGGTCGCTGGATACCAGATTCTTTTTCAATATATGCAGAAGTAAAGAAGTTCCTTGTATCTCTTTCTAATTGAAATTTTCAAAATTGTTGGCGTATTGATAGGGTATTTTTGCTATAGTTTGACTAAGGAAAAATATAAAAACACCAGTACTAGCTACAAGTGAAAAGCGAATTCACCTGTATGAAGTAAATAATCAAGAACCTAAGATCACAACTTCATTATTTTCTGTTATTTTCATCAAGACAACTTTTATGTGTAAGGAAGATGAAACGGTGGTCTGAGAAGAAAAAGATAATTGGTATATCTTTGATCAAAAATAGCGTGGACATGCAGATATAAGAGACATAAACAAAATATATAAAATTAAAACATATATTCTTCTCCATAATTTTAAATTAAAAAATTCTAAATATGCGGATAAAAAGGATAGATTCTAAATATATAGGCCTAGTTTTCTTTTGCCAAGCACTTTAATCCTCCCACTATTGTCCATTGTTAGTGACATAATTATAAGATTTGATATACTCAACTCCTTGTTTCTTTTTTCCTTTATAATTATCAATCCTGAGAACCAGCAAAAATCAATTGCTTGGACTGTACAATGAATTTTTTTAGCAGCTTTTGAACCTTTACATGAACATGAATTATAGAAAATCGCTTGAATTGAAATAGATACGTTCAATTTCTGTGTATATTTTTTTGTGGAACTCTTATATTAGGACACGACTTTATGTTTCCGGGATTTTTTATTATGGACAGATGTGATTTTTTTCTTTATGATTCTTCTAGGAGATATGGGAGAATTGTTTTATGGTTTTAGTGATATTGTCGCATTCCATATATCACTTTTTTTTTTTTTTTAAACGAGTTTGCATACTCCAAGTGTAATATATATATATACTTTTTATTACTAATAAAATAATTATTGCTAATATCCTCTCAAAAAGAAGGTCGTACTTTTTAGTATTAATATAAAAATTATTGTTAATACCCTCTCGAAAACAAGGTCGAGGGTGAAGGTAGAGTTTAGCCCAAAAAAGTATGAGAGTAAACAAGCATTGTGAACAAATCAACAATTCTATGATTAGTAGGAATGTGGTGAATGACAACAAGATGCCCAAATGGAAGACATTCACGGACCAATTGGTAATCCAATTCAATGTGTTTGTTGCAAGCATAAAAAACTGGATTCATGATCATGTGAAGAGTACTCATATTGTCATAGTATAATTCTGGAGGAAAGGCAAGTGAAATGCGAAGATCTTACAAGAGAAAAGTCAATCAAGTGAGCTCACTGGAATTGTTTGCCATGACCCTATATTTAACTTCAGTGCTAGAGCGTGAAACTATTTGGTGTTTCTTACCACAGCATGAGATAGGATTATCACCAAAAAAATACAATAGCCAGTGGTAAGCCCAATCTGCATCAATAATGCCTTTGACCCATTGTAATATATAATTAACCATTTTTAAATGCATGATAGTAGGAGAATGAAAAATTGAGACACATAATTAACAACATATGAAAGATCAGGGTGAGTAAGACTGAGGTATTGTAAGGCACCAACGAGCCCACAGAAGTAACTTGGATAATCAAGAGGGGTGTTAGTGGATATCATGGTGGCCTTAGTTTCAAGTGGTGTGTTTATCGATTTACAATCAACCATCTTAGCTCGTTCAAGGATGGTAAAGGCATAATGTGATTGGGATAAATGGAGTTCATCCGTTGTTAGCATTATCTCAATACCAAGTAAGTGGTGAAGAGGTCTCAAGCCCTTCATGGCAAAATTAGATTGCAAAAGTTTGATGAAGTCAGAGACCAGAGTGTTAGTGGATCTTGTGATAAGTATATCATCCACATGAAGAAGAAGAGATAATGATCCAATATCAGAGTACCAAATAAATAAAGATGGGTCAGCTAGACTACAAAAGAAACCATATTTAAGAAGAAAATAACATACCGATCAAATTAGACACAAAGTGCTTGTTTAAGGCTATAAAGAGCCTTTTGGAGTTTACGAACATGGTGGGGGAATTAAGGATTAGTTGTGCCAGAGGGTTGTTCCATGTATATGTTTTCAGAAAGAATACCATGCAAAAAAGGCATTTTTTCACTTGTCAAGTTGTTGAAGGAACCATTTCTTAATGAGAGCAAAAATGACGATTAACCAGGTGGTGATTGGCTTAATTATAAGATAGGAGGTTTAAGTATAGTCCACTCCAGTAATTTGGTGATATCCCTTTGCATCAATACGGGCCTTGAGACGATCTAGAGACCCATCAGGTTTGAGGTTGATTGAAAGCCCCATTTAGAGCCAACAGCATGGAAGATAGGGGTGCGAGGAACAAGTTTTCACAATTGGTTTTTACATATATAAAGCCTCAAGTGCTTTGCACATGACAACTTTTCATCCAAGTTAAACTATTAATAAGAGAATATATGTGGGGTGTGTGGAATGACCACATGACATGGTAATTAAGGCATACTTAAGATTAAGTTTTATAATTTCGCGTTATGAGCGAGTAACCAGAGTAGGATAATTTGCGGGAGTTGAGTTTGAGTAGAAGGAATAAACTCAACTTCTTGTGTTACTTAAGCTCTGGTACAGTTTGTGGATGTTGGGACACAAGTTGATTCAAGTTTTGGGATTGTTCTAGTGGATCCACAGATGCAATAAGAAGTTGTAAGGCGAGAAATTCAACTAAAGGTGTTGGTAAAGGGCTTAAGCGTGGTGGGGTGGAAGTGAAAGCTGTTGCTACACAATCTGCACAAGATTGGAGTTAGTTTGAGGTAGTCAAGAGTCAAATATACTAATTACATGTGGTGAAGGAGAGAGAATCGTATTATGAAAGTTAATCTTATATGGGAAGAATGGAATGACTCATAAGAAACAAAAGAAATTGTTACTTAGAAGGATGAAAAAATTTGTATCTTTTATATCCTTTTATGTATATTACTATATCCCACAAACACAAGAAATAGTTTTTTTTATCAAATTTATTAGGTTACGGTACCATGAGAAACATTTGGAGCAAAGACTCATAGTGAAAAGAAGTGAAGTCTATTAATAAAATAAACAACTCTAAAAGCTTCAACCCATAAAAATAAAGGTACACTCACTACATTATTTTTGGCTTTAGACAACACTTTTATTGCAATAGTAAAAAAAGTGTTGTCTAAAATAGGAATAGGCAACACTTTTTATTTATAGTCTAAAATGTAAGTTTTATTTTAGATATGACCATACTACACATAAAAAACATTGTCTATTTATTTTAAGCAATATAGATAAAAACGTGAATATGTGAAGGTCAGTTTAGACTACACTTTTAGAAATATGAGTATTTTAGACCACACTTTTAGAAATACGAACATTTTAAACCACGATTTTGTAAATGTGGGTTAAACTTCATTTAAGTGACTCTTAAATTAATAGTGAAATGTGTCATTATTCATGTTCATTGAAAATGTTATGCGTGTTTTGTATTTAACAAAAAATATTCAAAATTCTTGCACTTGCTCAACCTAAAATTTCCCAAATCCCTATACTTATTAAACCTAAACACTACAAACCCTAAAACCACTTGTCTCTTCTCCCCAAATCCCTAATTTCACCTACTCAACTTAATTTATCCCGCTTTTTAACCTTTCCACCAAATCAAATCGTGTCACGCTCCAAAAGAATCCTATTTTTATCTTTTCATTTCCCTCTCAAACAGGATGTGCTTTGTAAATATATCTTCAAGGACGAGACGTAGAAGAGGCATTGCTCCAGGGCATTCACCACTGTTTGCTTTGCTGGAACGTCTCGTGAGTGTTGGAAGCACCTACGAGGGAGCGTTTGATGGAGGTTTTCTCTATTTTCAGAGTATTTAGGGTTTCGATGGCGGCATTTGATGGAGGTTTTCTTCAGTTTGAGGTGCTTGTGGCTTTTAGCACGAGGACGATGTTGCCCTTCGTATCGACGACACCTGCGAATGCAGAATTTGAATTAAATTTGGGACTTGGGAGCAATAACTATAGTTGGTTCTTCTTTTATTCCTTTCTTCATTTCAATTTTTTCATTAAATCTATCCTATATTTCTTATTCCTCCACTTTAAAATCATTAATATTTCAACTTCTGCAATTGAAATCTTCATTCCCCTTTTTTAGGGGTTTCCTTTGCTTTTTATACTAAAATTATCACTACAACGAAAAAACTATTTAGACACCAATTTTAGCTACAAAATAAATGAATGCTAAATATGACCAAAATAATTACCAAATTAGGTTTTGATAGCTAAATAACTATAGAATAAAAGTAATGATTAAATTTAGTGACTAATTAAGTCATGATAATTGGTATCTAACATTAGATACCAATGTTTTAGTCACTTATACACTACAAGAAAAAAGTTATTTAAAAATCAATATTTAGCTACCAAATGAAATAGTTACTAATTGTAATAAAAATAGTCACCAAATTAAATTCTGGTTGCTAAATAACTATAAAATAAAAGTAATGATTGAATTTAGTGACCAATTAAGTCAAATAATTGGTATCTAACATTAGATACCAAGGGTTTAGTGACCTATGTCATTAGATTCTAAATTGATATCTAATTAATTTAGAGACTAATTTAGAATGTAATGGTATAGGTCACTAAAATCTTGATAGCTAATGTTAGATACTAATTATTTGACTTAATTGATCACTAAATTCAATCATTACTTCTATTTTGTAGTTATTTAGCAACCAAAATCTAATTTGGTGACTATTTTAGTTACAATTAGTAACCATCTCATTTGGTAGCTAAAAATTGGTCTCTAAACAACTTTTTTCTTGTAGTGATATCATTAGATTCTAAATTAGTCTATAACTTAATTAGCTACCAACTTAGAATCTAATGATATAAGTGGCTAAAACTTTGATAGTTAATATTAGATACCAATTATCTTGACTTAATTGGTCACTGAATTCAATAATTACTTTTATTTTTGTAGTTATTTAGCAATCAAAATCTAATTTGGTGGTTATTTTAATCATAATTAACAACAATTTTATTTAGTAGCTAAAATTAGTATCTAACTAGTTTTTTTCTGTAGTGTATTATTTAGTTTTTCCTATTTTGTAGCTGTTGGGAGATTTTGAATTTGAGGATGAAGATGATTTGGAGTAAAGCAAAGAGGCTTAAGTCCTTCCTTGTTCTATTAGTGGTTACTGCGTTGGTTCCATAGTTGAAAAACTTGTACGCAAGACTATGACAACTTTGTTCTCTATTTTGCTAATTGATATTTGCCTCTTATTGTGTGTCCTTGTTTTTTGTTGAATTGTCTGTATTTTGGATTATTGTTAATTTTTTTTGTTATGAATGATCCTAATTAAATTATGGGTATAAAGTGATAAAATGGAATGATGAAATACTGTGAAGGACTTTGGTCTTGGTTGAGCATATTTTCTTTAATCTTCATAAAATAGCATTGTCTTTCTTAATGTGAACTTCTTAATTTTAATATTTTTTTCTTCCTTGATTTGCTAGCATGAGTCTGTTTTTTCACTAAACGCTATCTTAGTACTTTTAGTTTAGGGACAATTTGCATGAGAAGAAGGCAGTTTAGAATGAAGTTAAAACTTTTTCCAAAATACATTGACAATACAAGTTCTCGTGAGTTTAGAACAAGTGAAGTTATTCAGATTAGAAACATATTCATAGAATATATTCTTAATTACTCTAATTTAAGTTCTCACAAATATATTAAACTTTAGGTTTAATACTATGTTCTCAATTTTATTAAAATGACTAAAGGTGATCCCTCTTTTAGATTAATGTTGAGGTTTCTAGAAAAATAATGATTTGACAAATGAATGGCACATTAATACAAACTACATATTTAGTTGAAAAATTGGACTATATTAAATATTTGGGAAATATGAGAATCAAAGTGATATTAAACCTAAATTTAAATTAAATAATAGAAAAATTTTTTTTTTATCATGTTAAGTTTATGTTAATCAATAATTTTATTTTACAATATTAATTGGAGAATAGTAAAAGAGTAATAAATTTAAAATCATATTTATTGATGGTGCATTATTTTTCTAGGATTATACACAGAATGATTTTGCTTTTTTTTGGGGAAGTGATACGACAAATTGATATTCCCTGACCCAGCAACCCAATTGTATATGATCATATTAAGAGCTACAGCATATTCCATTTACTGGCACAAATCCTTTCTTTTTCAATACCCACCATAGTTAAAGAACTTAAATATCTCGTAATTTAAAACTTTTAATTTTATTAGTATACACATTCATTGAGAAATGAATGCAATTTCAAAATGTATTCGTATTACGAATTTGGATTGGGCATCATTAACTTTAATAAAAGCTTATTTCGTGTTGTATAATACATGCATGCATAACCGCAGAACATAGTTGTCATATCAATTACAAGATGCTCACTCCATAAAGTTGTTACTGTAATCACCATTTCTTTTAGTAACGTCACACCAAACGATCGAGGAATAGCTTAAATAAATTACACGTTTCATGAAGTTAATTATGTAAAGTATAATGCTATCCACTTTTAAACGCAAACTATGACCAACTTCACACAATAAGAAAACTCAGATTTAATTTAAACTAGCATGTGACACAGGAGAATGTTTATAAATATATTTTATGATACATTTAATATTTTTTATTATTAAAATTTAGGAGAAGAAAGATAAACCCACTCCCTTTAAAACATGAAAAAGCCTACACAATTGTATAACTTTTAACCAATTAATAATAAAGAGTATGTTAAAAAATAAATTACTAAAACAAGTATATATAGAAATTTTTGTCTTTTTAAACCTAACCACATTAACAATTCAAGAGCAAAAGAAAAAAAAATGAAGCAATATAATATTAAGGATTCCTTGTCCTGATATTTTGTTGTGCGGGACAGTATCATTCTCTGGTCTTAGTTTCAACTATGGTGAGTTGTTTTCCACGAGAAAGCCAATATTATTTCCTTCTCAAAACAGTGCAGAAATGTGACTCTTGCATGGCTACTGCGCTTTTGTTTATTTATCCAATTCTGTAAGTCTCTCTTGAATCTGATACCAAGTGCCACTTTCTAAACCCTCGTGCTTCTTTTTCTCTATTTTCCCGAAGGACTAATCAGCAAAATGTGGCAACAATTGGTGGACATCCAAAAGCCATAACGTGACTCTCTAGTTTTGAGTGTAGTAAGGGACTAGAAGGAATAGGTCCCTGCCATCACATCTCGTTGAAAACTCTATCAATCATAGCTGTTAGGAATCTTACCAAGGTAGCTTCTTCAAACTCAATTGGTTCCACCTCTACAAAAATCAAAATTCAAAGGACTTTTTTGGTTATCTAAATCATGTTCACACCAATCAATGTCATACACACACATCTAAATAGTATTATATAACAAGCCTTTAGCAGCTATTGCATGTTGCACTAAACCTATAACAATCTTCTTAGTTTAGAGTTTAAGCCATTTTGAGCCTACCATACCCTTCTCTTTGGCACTTTCCATGGAAAACAACAACAACTCACGCTCCTCTATATGCTGGAAAATTCGTCAAGCCCTTGCAACCAATCCTGCTTTCAAAGCCATTCATCGCATCAAACACTATTCTCGAGAACCTAGAACTGTCAACACTCATGAAAATTCTCCATCATTTCATTTCCCTCAAAACAGGAAGGCTAGGAATACACAAGGAGAAGGAACAATCCCCATCAAGTTTGATAACTCAATCCCCACATCCACACCAACGGTACTTGCTTCCTCTCAAGTGGCTGCCAAGGTTGAACCTGAACCAAGGTATGTTCGAGGATCAAGAGTTGGTGTAGCCAAAGGTGAAGATAATGGCAAAGATACCACAGGCCCTTTGAAGGAACAGCACGGTGTTGGGATGCAACAAGGTAAGAAAACCCTAGATATCAATGACACTTTCTCTGAGTACATTGAACGTGCTAGGTACAGAATCAGAAGCGTGTCAAACGTGGGTAGGGGGCAAAGTAAATCTGCACCAGTTGAGGATAGTGGGAATAATAACAGGATACAAAACCATAAAGACCATCTTTCAGATTTTATTCAGCATGCTAAGAAGATGAGAACTACGTCAAGCGTTGGAAAGACTAGTTCATTGAAAAGAGGGTATAATAAGAGTTGAGATTGGCAAACAATGTTGATCATTAAGAAATAATGCTTTGTGACTTGAAGTTGTTCAATGCGTTTGTCGGGTGGAGTGGATTAGAAGAATAATTGATATAGGGTTTGCAGCAACATATTTAATTTCTTCTACTGTGCATATCTTATTGAAATTGGAGAGCGTGATAGTACCTATCTTCAGGAGAAAAATCTTGATTACATGCTTTCTGTGATAATTTCTTATGTTGAGATTTTGGCATTTATCTGTATTAATGTCTGTTTGAATTCTGGTATTTAGTACAAATTATAAACATATTGATGGGTACATTTTTTATTGATAATTTGGAAGAGTTATGATATGACTACTTTATAATTATCATTGTAGTGTGTTTATTAAGTAACTTTTCATTACTAAGTTGGTGGGTCAAATGAGGATGGGCTAAAGGAGGCTAGCCCACCAAACCCTATTGAAGGTTTGAAGACTTCAATGTCTCACAAAAATGTTTCTGAAAATAATAGTGCAGAATAATATAAATAATTTTTTTGTGGCATTCAATCGTGATAAGAATAGTGTTTGAATCTCCTTTTGTCTTTAATTTTCTTTGTGGTCAATTTATTCAATCTCACTTCAATCAGAATCCAACAATTTTTTCATTCGTGTTTACTTCCTTGAAAAGTGAAAAATGGAAACTAAAACATAAAAACATACACTTCAACATTAGAGTATATGCTTTGGGGTATTTTCATAGCATTTCAGTCTATCTCTTCAAACATGCTAAAACTTTACGCGAGAGAGGCTTGTCGTTTTTTTTATTCATTTTGGGCCTTGGGCCCGTTTGATGCTACAACAAAAAAAAGGATAGCAAACTGTCGTAGAGAACATTAATAACTTAAGGAATTCAAAGACGCAATTATGTCGAAAGTGAAGTTGATTGCTTAAGATATGTGAAGGGCTTCTGTTTCTTTTGTGATGAAATCCTTATTAAAGTCAAATGAAGGAAAAGAATAAAAACTATAAAAGAAGGAATGAAATGTTTATTTAAAAAATAAAAAGTTGCTATCTTTATATCTTTACTTTATTTTACACCTTTTTATTATTTTTATACTTAAAAAGGAAATATAATATTCATTTAAAAGTTATTCGGATAAAATATGTTTTATATCTTGTAAAGTAATTAAGTTTTAATTTTATTTTCTTAAAGTTGGAAATTAGTATGTTTGATTCTTAGTATCAAAAGATATCAGTTACTTGTATTTGTCAAACATAGTTAGTCGGTGAACCTACTTCATTTTACAAGATTTAAACTAAAATCTTGCTCAAAGAATGTTAAGTTCTTTATTTTTATTTTATAATTTGAAATATCAATATCAAAATATAGACTAATTTGACATTGAACTTTAATTAATTTAGAACAAGTATAACCACGTGAATACAATTTAGAATAAAAAGCTAAATTTAACTGAATCATTAACATTTTTATGAAATTGTTTTCAAAATATAAGAAGTGCACCGAATTCAATTCAACTGTGTCGAGAGGTTTCTTTCACAATAAATGTCAAGGGTAACTGGCCGACCCCCGTGAATGATTTGGAAAAACAGTTTCTTTCTTACATCAAAACGTAGAAAATTTCTAGAAAGGAGACTCAACTACATTGGATCCTTTACCTTTTTACTTTTTATTGAATAATTCATAAACTTAATCATTAAATTGTTCTTCGTATATATTGGATTATATATTAGTATTCTCGCGTCATCAATTAAATTTTAAGAACTATAATTATAAATTAGTCTGAAAGATAAGTTTTAATGGTATGTTTCACTTGAATATTTTAAAATTTGAGGTAACAATATGATACTATTGTCTTAAATAATTAGAATCTTGACTAGCTAGAAAAGGAGCAACTAAAATAAAAAGTGAAATATTAGGAAGAGATAAATAATGATTTTGGATCATGAAACTAGTTCTTACCTTTTGGTTATCTTTTATTTGTTATTCTCATGGCAACCATGTTGTTTGGGGTGGAGAAATCTTTTTAGAAGTAAAAGTATGGTTGAAAGTATAGGACTTTATTGATGAATGGTTGTGACTAACTAACAAGGCATCTTTTGTGGCACTTGCAATGCTCATCCATAAAGGTTTAATGGTGCCTTCCTTTCCACCTAACTTGGATGGTCCATATGGGATTTTGATCAAACATCTACCCTTTGGGTTGTCTACTTGATTCTCTCTGTCTCTAACGCAAACTTATCAAACTAGTTGTCACAAAACACATGCATATTGAATTGTGGTGTGAGAGTCTTATTAGATCACGTTCTCCACGAACATATAAAGTGAAATTTTTCCAATTTTTTTTTATTGTATTGGAAAAGTTTGTCGAAGTCTACCTAAGGGAGAGAATCGTGAAAAGTAAAGGTTATAAAATTGGTAAATATTTTCTGGATTACTTATTTGGTTTGATTTTCAAGAGAATAGAGGTTCTTCTTGATAATATTCTCATTAGCAAATGGAATTCATGTTCGTTTGGTATATATATATATATATATATATATATATACGGAAAAGTTTAAATATACTTTTTTGTTTTGGTAAATTTGTCGTTGAAGAAAATGGCAAATGATTATTTGGGTGCTTCAAGGTATTGTTTTCTCGGTAGATATATTTCTGTGAAAGTTATGTTTACAAATATTATTTTCATGAACGTATTCCTTAGGTGTATAGTAATTTCAGAAAAAAAAAACTGACATAATAAAAGTCAAAAAATATGAAACGGTAAAGTAAGAGATAATCTAGCAGTAACACTTACTTTTATTCCTATTAAAATATAAGATACCCACCTTTTCAAAGTTTTATGGTAGAGAAAAGTTTTTTTTTTTCTTTTAACAATAATGAAAAATAAATAAATAAGAAACACTTGTTATTAAACAACTTAACTATATTATACTTAATGAATGTAAATATACTTAATAAATTAAATAATTACAGAATATTATAAGTATTCAAGATTGTCTCACTCTTTACTATTCAATAATTGATACTTGTCTAATCATTACATAGATAAAGCCAATGCACATTTCAAAACAAACCACAATCAGACATTTTTACAAAAATTTCCTTCAAACCATGACCAATAAATAGTCTGCAACTTTATTGTCATCACTGTACCCTTTTGCAAACCAGCCTGTCCAAAAAGCAATTTGAATTTTGTCTAACTTCAAATTCTAGCCACAAAGCAAGAGTTCTCTACCAAAAACTAAGAAAAACCTGGTTTCAACTAGATACAAAAGCCAATACATTGAGCTCCCATAAGTACTTGCAAAAACAATATAGTACCAATCAAAATATTTTCAACAAAAGTTAAAAATCAAGAGTATATGTAATTGTGATCATTGCAACAAATCACTTTAATCACTTGTCCTCATATACCCATATTTTGTCTTATGAGTCTTATTTGTGATCCATGATTATCAGAATATAAAAAATTTCACTCACTTCTCATCTTTTCAAATAGTTATATCCTCTACCTTAGCTTTATTAATAAGAGAATTATGGTACATCTTAGAATACTTTTTCAGTAATAGAACCTCCCTGATCCAACAATCTTCCCATAACAAAATTTACTTCTTAGTAATATTTGCTCTAAATAGTAAACATGAAAATATGATATTTCCAACCTAATTTTTCTTTGCAACAAGTTAAATCAAACACCAATAAATATAGATATGTTATAAGAAATTTAAAAATAAAAGAAATAGTCCCACATCGAGTAAATATGAATAATTAAATAAATATAAATAATAAAATTAAAGGTTTTTGTTGGGAGAATTCAAGGGGAAAATACCGGAAAGATCTCACAAGAATGAGAACTGAGTCACACCACATATAAGGTAATGATACCACCTTCAACCCAAAACCTTAAGGCATTAGGTTTGCGGATCTTATTTCTTATATGTTGCTCAACTTTCTCATTCCTACCCAATGTGGGACTTCGACTCACACTTGAATATCTAACAGTTTTAAATTTTTTTATTAAAAGTAATGTCAATATTTTATATATGTGTTGACTTTAAATTTCATCAAATCCATATCTTTCATATTAAGGATTGACTTTTTTTTTCATATATCTACTTGAATAACACAACATATATCATTTTATTTCTCTTCAAACTTTATTTAAAAATGATATGATTAAAAGAAGTTTTGATATAACTATTAAAAATTTATATAAGCTAGCAATATAATTAA
>Ga0209489_100266_pt1 | contig 90055 bp, 41 predicted proteins | sample SiratrowhiteBW_FD_187527 | JGI IMG/M metagenome (GOLD analysis project Ga0209489, IMG submission 187527) | Root nodule microbial communities of legume samples collected from California, USA - Siratro white BW (SPAdes) (version 2) | ecosystem: Host-associated > Plants > Roots > Nodule | place...
TTTTAAAAATAAAATTTTAAACTTAAAAAAAAAAAAAAAACATCATGTACGAAAACATGTTTTCCTTGCATCAGTTACTAATTATTAACATCATGCATATAACATTATTAAAATATATTATGTTTGAATTTATCTTGGTCCGTATCATGCACAATGTAATACGGTATACGTTCCAGAATATGTTGTTTGAAAGAATATTACGATGTGAGTACTAAAACTAATATAATTGTTGTAGAGTCAAATTAAAAGAACATATGTGCTTCTGATTAAAAATAATAAGTTTATAATTAAAGTATGATAGTTTAACGTGGTTCCATATTTTAAAAACCTCATTTATGGATAAAACACTTTTTTTTGAACTAAATTATATTTGAAAAAGTTAAGGTTTCTATAATATAATGTTAAATTATACATGAAAATATCATATTCAAATCATGATTTTACTTTTTAAATTTGTGTTAATGTTATAATTTTCTTATTACTTTAATACATTCATCCTATAAAGTCAATGAGTTTTAACCATTACTTTTTTTTCTTACTTTTTTTTTTCTTATTCATGTAACTAAGTCACTTTATATTTTTATTCTCTAGTTTATCTTTAAATGATTTCAGTTCACATCTCTTTCTAAAAGTATAGCAGCTAACTTAATTTGGAGCGTTTTCACTTGATTAGATTTTTTCTGTGAGTAAGTGTTTTTTTCATTTAAAAATATTTAGATTTAATTTTTTCTAGTATTTGAGCTAAAAATTTGTTAGGTTCTCAACTAATCGAGTTTTTAATTGATATTTTTATAATTTAGTTATGTTGTCACATGTTTCTAGAATATTGGTGCATTTGCCAACTCCTAAAATATATTGAAATTTATAATTATGTATAGAATGGTATAAATGATAAAATTGGAAGTAACATATGTGATTTAGTTGGTTTGATTTGTATGATTGTATTGATTTTGAACATTTGTAATGGTTAGAAGACTCAAAATGAGTTGTAACAACAAAAGTGAATAATATATGTTTCCATTTAGTTCAAACAAGTATTTTAAACTAGTAGGATGATTAGTTTAGGTAGAAATTGAAATTTTGTCTTTGGAAATTTATATCGAATTTGAAGTTGATAATGATTTGAGAGAGTTAAAATGAGAGTTGTCAAAATATTAAAAGTAAATTATGCTTTTACTAAATCTGAAATTGTGTTTAAAATTTGTTAGGATAGTTGTTTTGAATTAAAAGAAAATTAGAGTTGTTTTTAGGTTGTTTTTTTAGTCATGCATAGATTTACTTTTTTTTCACATATTTTGTTTCAATACCAAATTATTACTTAAGTGACATTAAAGCAAACTTAATTTTAAGTGTAGAGCATTATTCCTTGAGTGATCAATAGTTGAGAGATAAATCTCTATATTTAAGTTAAGGCTAAATTTTAGAGAGAAAATGATACTGATTACCCTTCCTTCTTTAGAAGATCATGACCTGTGTGATAATTGTTTACTTAAGTGATGATATCTATCATTTAAGAAACATATGATAACTTGATAAGAAAGAAATTGAGAGTAAGTTTGTTTTAAGTTAATGTGTCATTCAACTGTTGATTTCCATTCAAGTGATGACTCTCACTTAAACTACATCATATACTCTCACTTAAACTACATCACATAGTTTGAAGAAACTCTCCAATAAGCTTAACTTTAAGGTGTTCATCTATAAATCACTCAAAAAATTCTTCGTCTTCACTTAAACAAAAATTTTAAACATTTTTTAATGAAATATTAGGATTGAATTATGTTAATATACATTATTGAGATTATTATATAAATGAATATATTAATGGCATGAGTTGAAGTAAGTTTACAAATCTAAAATGGTAAGTGAACCCTTATATTTTAATGTATGTATTAAGTACATGTACCTATAATTAACAAAATTATATTACCGTCATTGTGTCTCTAGCTAAAGTAAGATCTCGAATGATATGAAAATTTGTATATATGAAATAGATGTAGATGTTGAAATATAGAATGTCTTTAACTTATTATGACTTATTAGGCTAAGAATTATATACTTAAGATGAGCTTATAATGAGTTAGGTGTTTTAAATTGTAAATATTATTATCTTTATTTTGGTAGTTTAGTTTTTTTTTTGTTATGTTTAAAAATATTTATAGTTATACTTTATATATGAACAAAATATATAAAAAATTATTAGTTATATATATATTTATTTATTTATACGTGTGGGTTTGTTATGTATATATTCATTTTCCTATTTTCAGCTTTTGAAAACTATTAGTACAAGTTATTTGTATGTATGGAATTTTTGAAAAAGAGGAGTATTACATACTCAATTAAAAATAAGAATATATTATTAGTTAATTAGAAAAAATTATTATACTTTTACTTAATTAGATCCCTGTCTTAAAAAACTTTATCTATAAATAAGAATGGTTGGACTTGATATTATCTTTCTAGTTAGTATAATATTTTGAATTAGCTATACTCGAAACTCGTGATGTATTTTAAACTAATTGACAAAATTTTCAATAGACAAAAATATTTGTATAGAAATGTAAGATGCGACTATTTAAGCTCTATTTACTTATAAGAATATTTTCATTAAGCTTATCCTAACTTTAAATCTATTATTTATTCGGTTATATTTTATTTTTTTACATATTTAGTTTTCATTTTATTTATATGAATATTTAATCTAAAAAGAATGAAACTTAATTATATTCTCTTATTCTTTTTTTTTCATTATATTATATTTTCATTTTTTAAAATTATGCATTTAATATATTTATTAAAAATATTTTTGCACAAGTACGAGTTTTGTAATATTAATTGAATATAATATTCATATATTGGACATACAATTTCAAAAATATATTAATAAAATTATATTGCCTTAACGGCATATATTTTCGTTTCACATAAGTAAAATTATATTTACGTTCTTTTTTATTTAATTATATATAACTTAAATGATTTAAACCTTTTTAAAAATCTAAAATAAAGTTAAGATTGCAAAAAAGATAAAATAGTTTTTTTTATACTAATTTTGAATATTAGTACGATTATTAAATAAACTAAAACTAGTAAAAAATTAATCTTTAACGTTTGCGTATAAAGATAGTTAAAAGTAAAAACGACGTTACAAAAAATATAGTGATATTTTTATAAATAAATGAACATTCATAACGTTGGTTGGAATAAAACTGACGTTGTGATATGAACACCACGTCAGTTAAACACCAAAATCGAAGTCATGATCACTCTGATAATTTGATAAAAAATTGGATAAAATTAGGATTCAATATACAACGTCGGTTAGAAGCCTAGAACTTACGTTGTGGTTCATTACAAGGGTCATTTCCCTTCCACGCATTCGCCAACTGAATGGGGTACCCAAACGCTTCAGCGATATGAAGCAAAACCATGACCCTAGAATCGCAATCACCGAGAGTATCGAGGCAAAAGCTATTGATGTCGGCGAGAGTCACATTCACACCCTTTCCAGAAGCAGGCACAGGCCCTTGAAGCAAGTTGTTATCCAATGAAACATTCTTTAAACTCGAAAGACTCGTCACGGAAACAGGAACAACACCGGTTAGCTGGTTATCTCGGAGCTGCAAGTCAAAGAGGCCCTTGCACTGGGACAAACCGAGAATGGAACCGGTGAACTGATTCTTGTTGAGCCAGGCCTGGCTCAACTGCGTCATGTTGGAGAGAATGGAGAGAGGGTAAATTGCCTGTGAAGTTGTTGTAGGAGAGGCGAAGGTTCTGAAGAGAGGGGAGTTTGTCGAAGATGTTGGGTAAGGGACCAGAGAGGGAAGCAATGGCGAGGTCGAGCTAGATTAGGTTGGTGGAGGAGGTGAGGTCGATTGGGAAGGTGCAGGGGGAGGGAAGGGTTGGAGGACAGATGAGGGTTTGTAGGGAGGTAAGAGCGGTGAAGGTGGTGGAAAAGTTGTTACAGTTGAGGTAGGCCGTTTGGAGGGAGGAGAGTCTGGCGAGGGAGGGGAGGGGGCCGGAGAGTGCGCTGTCTTAGAGAGAGAGGATGTGGAGTTGGGAGAGGGAATTGAGATTGTAAGGGAGTGTTCCGGTGAGCGATGGTGAAGCACCACGTCGATTTTCTGGTCCAAACCGACGTTGTGTTGTGTGTCCCTGATGTCGGTTGTTTAACCGACGTTATATTTAACGTTGTCTTGGTCAACGTCGGTTCGGGACCCGACGATAAAAGCCTCCCAGAACCGACTTGAAAGACCTTTTTTCCACTAGTGTAAATTATAATCAAATTTTAAAGAGAATTTTAAAATATTATACTTTTAAATATAAAAAAGAGTTATACTCTTAAATATAGAAAAAAAGTTGCCTAATATAATTTTATATATGTATTAACTTTATATTTGTTAGGTATTCAAGTGTGAGTCTAAGTCTTACATTGAGTAGAAGTGAGAAAGTTGAGTAATATATAAGAAAGAAGACGCACAAACCTAATTAATGACTTAAGGTTTTGGGTTGAAGGTGGTGTCATTCTCTTATGTAGTTTGGCTCATTTCTGATTCTTATTTAGCTTCTTGGTGTTTCGTACTCGAATTTTTTCAACAAGTGGTATAAGAGCCGATGGTTCGTCTTTGTCACCATACGGATGGGCTTAGTTTCACCCTGTATCGAAAGTCTTCTTGACGGATGTTTCAGGCAAGTGTGTCCCGTTTGAGTGTGTAAATGGCGGTACAAGTGAGAGAGAGTGTACCAATGTGAAAGAAGGACTCTCACTTGAGAGAGAGATTGTTAGGTATCCAAATGTGAATCTAAGTTTCACATTGAGTAAAAGTGAGAAAATTGAGTAACATATAAGAAATAAGACCTACAAACCTAATATTTTTAAAATTTTAAATCAAAGGGATATAATTCTTTTATATGATTTGACTCATTTCTCATTTTTATTTAACATTTGAGATTTCTCATTTAGATTTTTCCATCAATATTGTCACTTCTCTTGTAAAAAAAAATTTAAGCAAACAATGGTTATATGAATCTCTTTGGGGTTAAGAGAAATAAAAAAGATAAATAGGTTTTTAAGACTCAGACAAGAATACGATATTAGAAGTTTTGGGAGTGACTTTATAATTATCAAACACTATTAATTCATGAGAAGGCTTATATTCAATATTTTAAATAATACTAAATTAAATAAAAGTTCCAAATACAAGAAAAAGGCCATTCTTTTCATAAATAAACAAATATATGAATCGAAGTACTAATATCTATCTTTTCAATGGACAAAAATCATCCAAGATATTTGTGAACCAAACAATGACAGAGCACTAAAGATTGTCTGATACCAAATTTTACTTCAATTTTTTCATTGTTGAATCAAAAAACCTATCATGGAATGGCACGTTACTGTGATTGTAGCGGATGGATTCTTGTTTTGCTAAATATCTTCTTCACCGTACTAATCTCAATGATTGCTAATATAAGATTTTATGTTTAAGCTATGCCAATCAGCAAAAATGCGAATAAGAAAAACATATTTTCTTTCAAAATATTAACTTATTGTGGCACTCATTGATTCCTTCTGCAACTAGATATACTCATTGCTTTGCTGTATCAATAATATAACTCACAGCTTTAATAATTTCTTTTATCAAACAACTTAAATCATTTAATTTTATAATAGATATTTATAAAAAAATAAACGTACTAGTAATTTTTTATCAGACAGATGATTTCTTAGTGTAAGGCGGGGCAATTTTTTTTTTTAAAGAATACTTTCAAATGTATTTCTTTTATAATTACATCATCAATTCTTTTAGATAATATCGTTTTTAATTGATATTAAATAAAGAAATTATTTAATTTAGTTTAGATGAATTATTTATGAAACACGTAGACACCATGAATTTTAATATATTATTTTTAAGACACTTCTTAGATTAACCATTATTGAAAACGATAAAATTATAAACGAGAATAATTAAATATTTTGTACTATTATTTCTAATATTTCTCTTGGATTAATTAAATATAAAATTAGATATATTTCAATAATAATTTATAACAAGTTTACACGTACAACTTCAACCAATAATAGGGGAGAATATAGATCTATGCGGAAGTACTGTACATGTGATAGACTTGCACTCGATAATAAGCAAATTAAGACAATAAATATGACATTGATTTGATATTCACTTTCATACACATAGCAAATTGGCTAGCTCTGAAATCCATAATCATTAACTTTTTTCATTTACTTTTACTTAAAAAATTTGATTTTTAGATATCTTTATCAAACATTCGATCATCAATCAAAATACATGCATAAAGTATTATATCTATAAATGACACCAGGTAAAGGATAGATAATAAATAGAATATAATATTATGATATTAATTACATATATCATCATTTAGAATACAATCTTATCTTATTCATAAATAACAATATATATCATATGAAAGATATAAATTACAACACAATATTATCATATTAATTACATGTATTATTATTTAGAAGACAATGTTATCTCATTCATAGATAACAACATTACACATATAAATTAAAAAAATTATATTATCACATTAACTACATACATCATCACTTAGAAAACAATGTTACAGATTAATCACATATAACCATATATATAAGTTAACACAAAAAAAATCAACATTATCATGGTCATTAGCTCACACCTAAATGTAGGAGCTTAATCTTAAATTGCAGTGAGTGATGCAAGTAATCATTACATTTTTTTTAATGTAATCATTACATATTCTTTAAGCATTATTTAAGTATATGACACTATTTGAGTGATATCAACTTAGAAAGCAATTTTTTCAAAAAAAACTTAAAATGAATATCAAAACTTTTATCAAAATATTCCCCAATCTTCTCATAATATACTCATAAATCACCAACAAACATCCTTTTAATCTATATTAGGTTTATTATTTTCCAAATATAGGTAGATTCTTTTTAGAGATCTCACATAATCTATAAATATAACCAAAATATGATATACAAGTGGAGCACAAACTTTATCTTACCATGTGTTATTTTGTAAGGTTGAGTTAAAGTTTGAAGTTCACTTTAAGACATCATAACTTATCAATGTATATATTTGCATAGGTTTATCGTGTCATTCGTAATCAGTATCCTTTTATTTTTACACTCGATGTCCTCAATATGAGAGTGTGTATTAGAGATTTCATATTTTTTAAAATATGATTAAAATATAATATATAAATGAAGTGCAAGTCTCACATTACCAAATTGGTTTTGTGATGTTAAGTTAGATTTAAAATTTACTTTTTAAGAATTATCCAATAACAAAACACTCAAATATCAAATCATACACCATCAATATAAACATAGTTGAGTATCCAAATATCAAATCATACCCCAACAATATCTTCCATATCTAAACACACACAAAGAAGATAAAAAAAAGAAATAAAACCCTAAACCATTTACTTAAATAAAAATATAATTAGCTAATTTTAGTCGTCATTGTACTAACTCCTCAAATAACGTAATCTAATTGTATAATATTTATTTTAATTATTTTTTAAATTGAAAAAGAGTTTAAAAAAACTATAATTTTAGAAAAATAAATTTCTTAATGACAATAAAAAATCAACACACTCACACACACACACACACATATATATATATATATATATATATATATATATATAAAGTTTATTTATAAATTTGTTATTTTTTTTATTCATTAAAAATTATTTAAGAAAACTTGAGTGTTACATACGAAAATAATTGAAATTGTTTAATAAAGTAGAAATAAAATGAGAATGTTTTAAAAAAAAGTTTGATTCATCATAGTACTTTCCACTCACTTTTTCTTGAATACTAATTTTTTATTACATATTTCCATTCATATATATATATATATATTATCTCTATTTAATGTATTTCTTTTCATCCAACCATATGGAAATTAATTTAGAAGGCAATGATAAGAGAAAGGAGAGGAAGGATATTCATTTATAAAAAAAAAAAGAAAAGTAAATATTTTGTTCATGCATGCAAGCAAGGAAGGGAAAAAAATGGTAGCAACTTAAATATCTGTCTTTTTCTTATGAACTTTGGAGAGAAAAAGAACATGATGATATTAAACAGGTGAAAAATATAAAAATATCTTTATTTATTAAAAATTCAAACCTGATTTTAAGCTCTTAGAAATATGACAGTTTATATTTTAGATTTTACAAATGTTTTTGTTATTTTTTACATTCGTAACAATATTTAGGGTTCGTTGTAAAAAAAAACACTTTTTTACTGTTTCTTTTTAATCCTTGTTATTCAATACAATTATTTTAGCACTAAAATAAAATATTAATTAAGATAATTAAGGTAATAGAAAATCTAAAGTTGAGATAATTAAATTATTGTTGGTAACTCAATTTAAGTAATATATTTATGTTTTATAAATAAAATAATTATATACAATTTTTTTATAGTTTTCAATACAGCATGAATAATTTTTTTTTACAAAACATTATTTAAGGAAAGTAATTATATATGAATGTTATTTTATATTACTTAAAAATTATATGCATTTACAATTTTATATCTCAAAATGGATGAATAAACAACTATATTTAATATATTATGAATACAATTATTTTCTACTTAGTTTTGAATTGAAGTAGGATTAAAAATAATAATGTCATCATTTTTACTGTATATAATTTTTAATGTATAACAGTCACTAATTTTAAATTTTTTTAAAGCACACAAAAAAAGTCATTATTTTTGTATTTGGAGATACAAGTACTGTGTTATATGTTAAAAAATAATTTATTTTACAATATTATAAAACTTGAATTATAATATCAAAATAATACATCAAATATAATTTTCAAAACGTGTTATTATTGAATAAAAAAACAGGAAAGTTATTAAAAACAATAAAATAATAATGTTATTAAAAATTGAAAATAATCTATATGTAATTATCTTGTTTATATAAAATAGTATGGCCATTTTATGTTCGTAAGAATGATTTTTTATTTATCACAATCAATATTTTTATTACCTTAATTACATATTTTTTTATAATTAATAGGGATGAATAAAAACAAATACAAATAATTTTTAGAAAAAACTAAAGTAAAACCAAAGATACAAAATATATACAAAAAATAAAAAATATTTAAGTATTTATTATATGTTTTTTAGAGGTGTATCTCTTTTATTTCATTCTATTTTCTTAAAAAGTCAAAAGAATTTTAATAAATCATCTTATTTGTTTTACTTTTTATGTTTTCTTCCTTAACTAAAAATGGATAAACTACACAGTGGCACATCCTCCTCCATAGTTTTTTCGTTAAAAAAAAAATTCTTTGGATTCTGTTTTTCACAGTGATGAATTGCTCATAATGGGTGTTTTTCTTTTGGCAATACGAGCATAATAGAATAAGGTCAGAAACGTGACTTGGATGGAGTGTGAGAGACAGATGGAGTAGAAGAATGGTAAGAAAAGACAGCTTTATTTACTGGTGGCAACTGTAGACGGTGGCAAAATAATGGCGCGTGAGAAAAATCAGACAGCAACGAGCCACGTCATTCTTGCCCAAGCAGATGTTTCTGCGTCAGAGCCTACCTAATCCCCCTCACTTTCCAACTATATATATACTTCACATTCATCCCCCATCTTTGCTTCTTTCTTTTCCCCAACTTCCCCACATTCCTTTATTCACACATTCTTCTCTTCTCTTTCATGGCTCCCAAAACCGTATCCATCGACTACCAAACCACCCGGGTCTTACCCGAACCCGATGTCTTCATACACTGTTCCCAAGGAACACGCATTCCAGCTCACGCTGCCGTGCTGGTTTGCCTTCAATTTCTAATAATATATTCTTGTTACAATTTTCTCTTCTCATTGCTCTGTTTTAATCACCTTTTTTATCCTCAACAGGCTTCGGTGTCGCCGGTTTTGGAGAACTTCATAGATCGGCCACGTAAGCATCGGAGTTCCGAGAGAATAATCCAAATCCAAGGCGTCCCTTGCGACGCCGTCATCGCCTTCGTCGGATTCCTCTACTCCTCCCGGTAACTAATATATACAAGCGCATATTAGTATCTTCTATCTTGATTCGATTGGATTATGTGAAATGACGGAGATGCCCCGCGCAGGTGCACGGAGGAGGCGATGGACAAGTACGGGATGCACCTGCTCGCATTGTCGCACGTGTACCTGGTGCCGCAGCTGAAACAGAGATGCATCAAGGGTTTGACCCAGCGCTTGACCACAGAGAACGTGGTGGACGTGCTGCAACTCGCGCGCCTCTGCGACGCACCGGATCTCCACCTCCGCTGCATGAAGCTCCTCACCTATAACTTCAAAGCGGTGGAGGCAACCGAGGGGTGGAAGTTCCTCGTCAAACACGATCCCTGGCTGGAACTCGACATTCTCCGCTTCATCGACGAACACGAAACGGTAATTGATTGATGACCTAGTTTTGAAATCCAATGAATTGGTGAATTGGTTATTTATGGATTGGGAATGATGATAAGTGGTGGTTGATGATGACAGAGGAAGAAGAAATCGAGGAGGTATAGGATGGAGCAGGGTCTGTACGGGGAACTGAGCGAGGCGATGGAGTGTCTGGAACACATATGCTCGGAGGGGTGCACGCACGTTGGACCCTACGATGCGGAGGTGAAGAGAGAGAGGAGGCCCTGTGGCAGATTCTCCACGTGCGAAGGGCTTCAGGTCCTGATCCGCCACTTTGCCACGTGCGAGAAGAGGATGGGCGGTGGCTGCGTCCGCTGCAAACGGATGTGGCAACTCTTTCGACTTCATTCATACGTTTGCCACCAAACTGATTCCTCCTGCAAGGTTCCTTTCTGCAGGTAATTTTCAATTTTAAATTGAATTCCACACTTGTGTTTTCTTTGCGAACCACGAGGTCTATTATTTGCATATAATTAATATATATTTAATATGGTCTTTTATGACTTTTTTTTAATCATGGGATTTGTCAAAGATGTAAACTAAGGAAAAAGTATTGGTCAATACTTTTTTTGATGTCCTTTTTCTTACCAAAAGGTATTTTTTTTTCAAATAAATAGTTTTTTTTTACCGGCGAGAAGAGACAGGAAAAGGAAATCAATAAAAAGCAAAATATTACGGTCCTATTTTATAACAAAACACTTATTTTTTTTATGACAAATGTTATGTTTACATTATGTTATATTTCTGTATATTTTATTTTTCATTTTTTTGTGTGTACAAGGTTTACTTTAATTTTTATATTATTTTCTATTTCTCCACACGTTTATCTTTCTTGCTTATCTCTAAACCAAACGATGCCTTGAAGAATAAGAGATTTGAACGTGGGATTGAGATAGAGTTTGAGAATTAGTTTTTAGTTTTTTTTTTTCTTATTTAATTCATATTCTGACTGAGTTGTGCGGCTGCTAATTTCACACGGCAGAAATTTCCCCACTTTTCATTTTGCTAACAATTAACGGGGTGTTTATTATTATTAGTAGTAGTGTTACTTATTTATTTTATTTTTCATTTTTTTAATTTCAAAAAATCTTTTTGTTTTTTTTCTTCTGTTTTTTAATATTTCTGCAAGATTAAAAAAAATATTTATTGATTTCTTTACAAATCTTTTAAAAGAAGACACAAATTGAAATTAAAATAACAATTTTTTAAGTAAAAATAAAAAATATGAAAAGAAAAATTGAAACACAAGTAAACACCTCTACGAACTCCAAACAAATGTTGAAGTACTTGAAATTGTTTGAAGCAATTTTTCACTCAAGAAAAGTGAGTTGCTATGAAAGTTGTTTAAAAAGAAATTGAAATTAATTGTTGATGTAATTTTTTGGATCAGGACAGACGAAAAAAATAATAAATTACTTAAATTGTGTAGTGATTAAAAATAACGTGACAATAGATCCACATTGTAATTTTTTTAATGTAAGGAGCAATTTACTATTATTGGAGTTGTCCTAAACAATGTTGTTCCATGCACACAAAAGTAGTTTTACAGGACTAGTTTTATTTGTTTCATAATAGATCAGAGAATAGGGCTGAGACTAATTAGAGGAAGCTGGAGTTCAAACTACAAAGACTGAGAATTAGTTTTGTTGGTTTATCTAAGTTTCTGTGATGAACTCATGATTTAGGCTGCGCCAGTGCAGAAACTTCCACTTGTTATTATGATGATCAGTTAGAAAATTGATGTGTGGCCTGAAGGAATTAGACTGTATAGAGGACAAATCGTTTTCATTGGAGAAATAATATAAGGTGGTTGTGATATTACATCTGATTTCCTTGTCCGGTTCCTTAATTATTGGAGTTGGGATGCATGGTGAATTGCTTTCTGTTCATGGATGATTACTTTTCGTGTGTTTCTGATCTGTTCTTGATATTTTTGAGGGATATATGTATTTGGCCTGCTCCCGTCGTTATTCCATAGGTCCATCGTAGTTGTCATCTATTCATCATTTATCAGCCTCCCAGTCTTCACCACCACCAGATACTTCCCAGTCGTGGCCCACCTATGCCACTAATACATTTCATAAAATCAATATACCGATGCCATCCATCAGTTCCATAGTAAAGTTATTAAATTTTCCTTCCATTCCATAGTACCATTAAGGATCACGGGTCAAATCGTCACAAACATACATCAAGGATGGGACCCCCTCAGCATAAAAATATCTGTAGTTGGCCATATGCAATTATTAATTTTACATCCCCTTACTTCATTATAAAAAAGAAAAAAGCGTACCAAGCTAGTCACATAATAGGGTTAATTAATTGTTAGCTTTACAGATCAACCATCATTATTCACCCTCAAATCAAAACATATTAACATTTTCATGTTTATCTTATGAAATAGCATTGGTCTTATCTAAATTCTCAAGTTGAAGTTGTCTAATAAAACGCCTATTAAGTTGGTGGTGCACCCCAAGTCCATGTCATCTCCTTGTGTTTCTTTCTAATCTTGTGATGATTGTTTTGTCTTATCTATTATTGCCTTAGTGGTCTCACTCTCGGGCAACTCTTAACATTACTGTTTTGGGTGAATGTGACAGGCAATTTCAATTGAAGATGCAGCAGGAGAAAAGAAAGGATGATGCTAAGTGGAAACTTCTAGCGAGGAAGGTGGCCTCAGCCAAAGTCATGTCTTCACTGTCTCTTCCAAAGAGGAAGCGAGATGAGGAGATCAGAGGCACAATAAACAATCCCGGGATTAGAAGCTTTAAATTGCTATGAATATTATAGTGATGTATTGTAGGAGGGTGTTTTCCGTGTTGATAAGGGAAGTTTCTGTTCTGTGTAAAGCAGGGTTTTGGACAGTGTGAACTTCTTGTACCTGGCTCTTTATTAGAGAAAATGTCTAATAGAATAGTAAGTTTTGTTTCTCTTAACATTTTATTTGGGCTTTCTCATTTGATTTTGCTATCTCGGCAAGCTAAGTTTTTTGAAAAGGGGAATAGGCTACTTACTAATTTATAAATTATTTTGATCATCATAAAAATATTGAGGAATATTTTGAAAATTTTGAGCTTATAAACTATAAAATATCTAATTGTTTGATTGAATATCCAAACGCGAAAAGGTGAAAAAAAAAAAAGAAAGGATGTGACAAGTTTTAGAAAACCAAAAATAAAATATTAAAAAGCCCAAAAATGAAATTTCTTTATATTTTAAACTTTCTTCCCAATAGATTTATAAGAAAATTTAATACATAATATAATTAATTATGTTGCAAATATTAATAAAATACATATGACATAATTATGTTTACAACATAATTAATCATACTTCAACTTTAAAAAAAAATCTCTTTTACATTACAATGGCCATACTAAAGAGAAACACACACACACACACATATATATATATATATATATATATATATATATATATAATAATATAAATTGTGTTTATTTATATTTTTTTATTAATTATTAATATTTTATTATGTATTTTTACATTGAATAATTAAAATAATGAATAAAATAGTTTAAAGTTTAATATTTTTGAAAATATTTAAAATTTTTATTTTAAACATATTTTTATTAATTTTATGATAATATTTAAATTTAGAATTTATTTTAATTTTAACTTATATCTATAAAAATTGTTTTTTATATTAAATTATTTTACAATTTTTATTTTATTTTATTACATCAATCAAATTATTTACATTTTTTTACTCTTATTTTTATATTCACCCTCTTAAATCTATGCTTCATGAATGGATTATAAGGGTGTTGAAAGAACCTTAGATTTGAATAAAAATAGTGATCGTTATATTACATCTCTGTCACATGAGAGTGTTGTCAGAGACTATTCTCTGATGACATAATTGATTCTTTCTTTTCAAATCTTGTCATTGTTACAAATTAATTCAAGAATACCACACTTACTTGATATAAGAAATTTATATTGTTATTTTATCATTAATATAATGATGTGAAAAGTTAAAGCTAGCTGATTTAGAATAATTTTATAACAAGAAAACTACTAAACAAAATTCATTAAAATTATATTTTTGATTTAGCATTTAAAACATTAAGGAGATAAATATTTACATTTATTTTTTCAAGTTGTTTTTCCTTGCACCCTTCCTTTTTTTTTTTTTTTATCAATTTTATTTTTCAATATCAAACGGAGGCTAAAGGTTGACATATGATGGGTTATTGGAAGCCATGGAGGAACTTAAACATATGTTGGGACAGTATCATTGTTGCAGAAGAACAAACAGTAGGTACAATAACAGAGAGAGAACAGAAAAGTGTGAATGATGATTACAATCCTCAAAATTTGGAAGTCAAAAAAATAGGTACCAAAGGCACAGACCAACAGACATTGGTCCCATGAAATAGTCATGTGTGAAACAAAAGGAAGCTATTGAGGCACTAGTGATGTCTTTGAGGAACCCATCGACCAAGCAGCACTACATTTGCTTTAATCTGTGACCATTGCTACAGGCCATTGTCCAAGACAAAGTTAAGTGCATAAATTTCAATTGAGAGCCATCGCCGAAAGAACACTGTAACACCTTTCACTACTTGGAACTATGTTGCTGGCCATTAGGGTTAGGTATAGAGAGGGTGGTAAGAGGTGGGGTAGTGATGTTGGTGATGAGAGCTAAAGTGAAAGGTAGGTTAAAAAGGTGTCGATTTTTCTCTCTTGAGAAAAAGAATCTCCTAAATTTCAACCAAATGACACTTATCTTTTTGCCAGAAATTATAACTATTTTATTGGAGAAAATTCTGCTCAAGCCAAGGAAACTATCATAAACTATACAACTCTAATTTCGAGTATTTAGCTTAAGCACGTACTTCAGATTCAAACTTGAGAATACTGATTAAGCTGAGAATGCAATTGCATAATGTCAATATATTAGTTATTTTGTTTTTAATCATGATTTATTTATTTTTATTTTGAAATAAGACAACATTTTATAAGTTTTTACATTGTAATATATCCAAACAGTTCAAATTCATGTGAGTATTTATCAAAATATAATTCACAAATAATTATCAAAATTTAAATATGATTTAAATAAACCGTTATGTGATAAAAAAATATTAAAAAAGTTCAGCCCGCTAAAATAGTAATTGAGGAACAAAAAACAAACATAAAAAATAATTGATGTTGTTGTCAATGGTCGTGATAATAAAAAATTCAACAACAGAGTAGGGAAATGGAGACAAAGCGTCTTGTGGTGAATTGATGTTTCACGTGCCTCAAACCTCAAATTTGCTAAATTTCTCAAACTAGTCTAAATTTTGTTTGAAATTCTAAAAATGGTGTATTTTTTTATTTTATTTCCCGATATAGGTAAATTGTGCAGAGGTTACACGATATCATTATGAATAAATCGTTTTATTATTGTACAATTTAATTTAAGATATATGAAATCGTGAGAAAATAACACAGTTTATTTAAAGGAATGAAATTGTGGAATAAATGTACAATTTTAATTAACTAATTAGTTGATTAATTGAAATGGGTAGACTACTGCAAGTTTAGGGTGATTAATTCTTCCACCTTTCCTCTCCTATTTTCCCATGTTGTATTGGGTTGTGCATACAAAATTAAATTAAAATCAATGCATAATAATAAAACCATTTTGAAAATTTTGATGAAAATGAAAATGTAGTCATTGAAGTTAATTAATTGTCATTTAAGAAATTAAAATAAATGTTAAATTAATTTGAATGGAAGAATATGAAGATTGTTCATGTACTTTAAAGTAATCTATACATAGTCTACTTTTAAAAAAATAGGTTGTCATTATATCATTCAATGTTTACTATTTTTTTTTTAAAAAATTACAGCAATGATTATTTTTATAAAAGAAAAAAAATCATACTAGAAATAGTTTTAAGAAGAAAAAAAATATAAATAAGTTTGGGAATGTTTATAAAAGAAAAGAAAAAACGGAAGTACTTTGAGAATTTTTATAAAATTACAACAATGGTTATTTTTATAAAAGAAAAAAAAGCATGAGTAGTTTTAAAAAAGAAAAAAATATAAATAAGTTTCAGAATTTTTATAAAAGAAAAAAAGAGTCCAAGTAAGTACTTTTAAGAAGGAAAAAAATGTAAATAAATTTTAAAAACTAATAAATTTAAATAATTTAAATTTTCTCTATATATAAACCATTCAAATGAAAACGGGTAACTTTTCTTCATATTCTTCCATTCAAATTAATTTAACATTTATTTTAATTACTTAAATGACAATTAATTAACTTCAATGACTACATTTTCATTTTCATCAAAATTTTCAAAATGATTTTATTATTATGCATTAATTTTAATTTAATTTTGTATGCACAACCCAATACAACATGGGAAAATAGGAGAGGAAAGGTGAGAGAATTAATCACCCTAAACTCTTGCAGTAGCCTACCCATTTCAATTAATCAATTAATTAGTTAATTAAAATCGTACATTTATTCCACAATTTCATTCCTTTAAATAAACTGTGTTATCTTCTCACGATTTCATATATCTTAAATTAAATTGTGCAATAATAGAACGATTTATTCACAATGATATCATGCAACCTCTGCACAATTTACCCATATCCGAAAATAAAATAAAAAAATACACCATTTTGAGAATTTAAAAAAAAAATTACACTAATTTGGGAAATTTACCCAAATATTTATGCATTATTACCCTAATTTATTTAGTACAGTTGAAATCCATCCATCCTATTTAAAATGTGTGATTTATTTTACTATTTTTTTTACCTATTTTATTTATCTATCTATCGTTTTTGCAACTAAATACATATGGATTTTACTTTAGTTTCTTTTATCTATTTTACTTTTTTTTTACCTGTATTTTTCTTTCAAACATATTCTTGCCTTTTCAAGTTCACAATTCACTGACTCATCTTTAAATGACTTTTTCAGATGTTATAATTCTATGTCTAACAGCTTTCCTATAAAGTGAATAATGAAATTACCTTTTATCAATTTTTTTAAAATTGTCAGATTGTATATTAACATAAAATTGTTACTATATAAGATATATAATATGATTAAATGAAATAAGAAAATAGTAAATACTCAAAAGGATATCAATATACATGTGACAATTTAGTATTTTCAGAAATTATATTAAGTACACATTTAGAGTAATAATCATACTATTAAACACTAATCAAGTTTAAGATTGATTTGCAGATATATAAAACTTATATAAGTAACAAATATTTATTATAAATAAAGGAATATATATTATTAATTAATTACATATTTATTGTACACTTCATACAACAAAAGAAGACATAGTCAATCTAGGTATAAAATGTGGTATCAATCTAGGAAAAAAACAATGGAATCAATATATCATGGTTATAAAATATTCTAAAAAAGGTGAACATGGTCAATTTCGTTCTTGCTACTGCTTACATCATGGCATGTGTCACGTTTGACATAATATAATCAAAAGAATAATTTGACATATGCTAAACAAGTAATAAGTGTGGTGTGGAGTTGGATAAGAAATTAGAAAACATGTTTTAATAGAAAAAATTACTACTATACTTTTGGTTATATATATTTTTTTATAAATGTAACCTTTGTTAAAAAATGTTGGTATTCTTTTATAACATTTTGGTTAGAAGACTCCAATGGACACATCATAAACATTTAAGAAGATTTTGATAAAACAAAAGATTTTAGTTTTTTAGGAATTTGAACTAGGAAAAACATGTTTGATTTATTTTAAAAAAATAATATTGTTAAAGAATTATTTTTAGTCAAATATTTAATAAGAATATTTTAATCTGGATATGAGAATCTAAATTTTAAATTCAAATAACTGTTTTTTTAACGAAAAAACACCATGTTATTATTATTAAATAATTTGTTGTTATCTCTTTTGTAATTTATAAATTCTGAACAGCTTTCTTGTTCCTATATATAAGAACCTAAATGCTCTTCTTTTACTTATTTGACATTTTCATATATCTTAAAATCTCACTAATTAACTTAGTAAAGTCAAATGATCCCCTATTTTTCTACGCATTTGTAAACATAATAGGAACACCATTAGGATCAACAACCTCTTTAAAGGCTTCTTTTACCTCTCCAACTTGAATTCATCAATAGTAAACCAAAATTTGTTTTTCCTTTTGGATTAGTTATTCTTGCATATTACAAGTCAATCCTTGTTTATTTATATATATATATATCATTTTTCATTCTTTAACCCTAAATCTCGGTAAAACTCTTCAAAAGCTTTGGAGTTTGCCTCGGTCAGAGTTTTCCTTGTCTCATTTCTGTCTTTCTAATATCTTACCTAATTTCAGCATTATTGCATACGTATATGGCCTTAAAAACACTCATTTTTGTTTCTTGCCTTTTTCTTGAATACTTACATTCCATCACCAAGATTGCTTATCTTGGTTCGAAACCTTTTGATTCACCGAAGATTGGTCTAGCATTCCTTCCTGACTATTGATCCATCCCAATTGAGGTTAGCACTATCTTATGATTCCCAATTACGTTCCTCCAATAATTTGTTCTTAAAACTAAATGTGGTCCTTTAGAAACGTGGTGTCCCCTAACATTGACAAATGATTGTACAAAAGAAACTGCAAGAACAAGTTGAGGGAATACACCTTTAAGTTTTTCAACTAAACGGGCTAAGCAATAGGGTTTCTGTCTCTAGACTTTGAAAAATGGTGGTAAAAAAGAAGCTGTAAGAACAATCTTAGGGAATACACTTCTTTTAATTTTTCGCAACTAAGTATGATTTCCTTCCTAAGTTCGATGTATAAATTTCACAGAAACCTATTTGCTGGAGAAATAGTAGATAACAAATAAGTAAGATCTTCATTCTTAAGTAGCATGATGTATGCAGTAGGGGTTAATTATATTCATTTTGGTAACTTGAGTATTAAATGGCAAGGTGTAACAGCTCTATTTGCTTGTAGGACCAAAATACAGGGATAATGTTGGCTTTCATTTTTCATATATGATGCTGTTTGCTAAACATGAAACATATGGGTGATGATATTGATCTTTATTCTTTTTGGTTATATATCTTTCATAGTTTGAGGTCAAATAAATACAAGGCTGCAATTATCCGAATTGACAGTCCAGGAGGGGATGCCCTTGCTTCTGATTTGTAAGTACTGGTAGATTCCTCTATTCAAAATTCCCTCTCTGTTAAAGTGACATACAATAAGGTTGGTTGGATACATTTAAGAAAGATATATACAAGCATCAGTAATACTTCTTTAAGAACCTGTACTACGAATTTTTTGCTTCAGAATTTCTTTCAGATGATGCTTTTAGTTTTTAGAGTAATTAAGAGAGCTTTAATGATATAGTCAAAATGGAAATACGTGTGATCTTTGTCATGAAATTATGATGCTAATGGCAAGTATTTTGGTTAGTTTCCTTGTTTACTAAGAAAGCTTTGGTGTCGTGATCTGCAGGATGTGGAGAGAAATCAGTTCTGGCTGCCTCAAAACCAGTCATTGCTTCAACGTCTGAGGTTGCAGCAAGTGGAGGGTACTACAGGGCAATGGAGGGTACTCTCGTAAACAGGAATAGCATATTGAGTTGTCTATATGGTAATATAATATAGCATTTTATGAAGAAAAAAAATATAGAAGTTTATAGTATTATTTGAAGGGTAACTAATTTCAACCAAAGGAAATTGTAGCTGAATTGTACTCATTCTTTTAATTCGGTGATTAGGAAAGTTCCTTAATCAATTATAGTGTGATCAACTATGGATAAAGTCTGTCTTAGGATTCCACATGTCAGTTGATACTGGTATCAATTATATTTTCCCTTTTCATTAATGTCTTAGGAGGTATCAATGACTTCAGGGGTGCAGATAGTTTAAATACCGGTATCAATGATTTTTGTGCTTGATCTATGTCAGGTCAGTGTTGTGGAGCTCTCAAGACCCAACCCTTTTCTACGTGAGATTTTCCCATGAGAATAACTTTACTACTCAAAATCTCTTCCCACAATAACCCGCACTAGTTGAAAAGCAACCCAATATAATTTAGTTTTACTCCCAAAGTTTCCCAACATTATTTTTGGGTCTATTTGCTGATGTTTGACATCAAATAGGGATAAGAAACAAATTTCGTGACTCTTTTATTTTTGAAAACCACCAAAATTGATTAAGTTGTAAACCAAAATTGGTTTTGCACCATACTTTCTCATTTCCAATCCATATGTGGTTATTTAATGCAATTTGAAAAGTAGGCAATTTTAGATGTTTCCATGCATAACAGGGTCATGAAATATTTATTTGAAGATTTTTTAGTTCTTTTTATGTGAAACAACTAAACCCAAAACTGATAGTGAGAAGATTTAGAGGCAAAACTAAGTTATCTTAAGTTGGTTTGTAAGTTAGACGAGTTTTCGTACAAAAAGTTATCGAATTTTGATCAAACTATTTATCAACCGTATTGATGGAAACCAACCATATATGGATCAACATGATGTTGGTAAGGTTTGATTATAGAACCAAGTCATCTTGGTTTTGTTTGCGACCTAATTTATTGGTTTTTGTGCCTAAAAGGGTCATGAACTCTTGGCACGAAAATCACCTTGAGGTGCATATCAACGCAACATGACGTGGTTTTGCACTCACATCTTTCCAACATCATCTCCAATTCACTTTTTGTTGTTTCCTATCAATATGACTAAAATATGTTTTAGTAAAATTTTTATGACTATTGGCATGAAACTCGCTCAAGTTTCAAACCAACTCAAGATAACTTGCTTTTGCCCTCAAATCTTCCCAACATCATTTTTGGATATCTTTGTGGTTGTTTGACATCAAAGAGGGCTAAGAAACCTTTAGGTCAAAATTTGATGACTCTTTTAGGCACAAAAACCATCAAAACTTCCTACGTTCCAAACAAAACTAAGATAACTTAGTTTTGCACTCAAACTCTCCCAACATCCGATCCACTTATGGTTGTTTCCCGTCATTATGCCTAAAAAACGTTATGGTCAAAATTTCACAATTCCTGACAGGAAAACTCATTTAAGTGACAAACTAACCCGATGTGACCTGGTTTTGTATCCAAACCTTTCTAACATCATTTTTGATCTATTTGTGCACGTTTCCCAACATTACTCGACTCTTGGCATGAAAAGTCACGTAAGTTTTAAACCAACTCAAGATGACTTAGTCTTGCTCTCAAACCTTCCCAACATCATTTGTGCTCTCAAAACCAGTCATTGCTTCAACGTCTGAGGTTGCAGCAAGTGGAGGGTACTACAGGGCAATGGAGGGTACTCTCGTAAACAGGAATAGCATATTGAGTTGTCTATATGGTAATATAATATAGCATTTTATGAAGAAAAAAAATATAGAAGTTTATAGTATTATTTGAAGGGTAACTAATTTCAACCAAAGGAAATTGTAGCTGAATTGTACTCATTCTTTTAATTCGGTGATTAGGAAAGTTCCTTAATCAATTATAGTGTGATCAACTATGGATAAAGTCTGTCTTAGGATTCCACATGTCAGTTGATACTGGTATCAATTATATTTTCCCTTTTCATTAATGTCTTAGGAGGTATCAATGACTTCAGGGGTGCAGATAGTTTAAATACCGGTATCAATGATTTTTGTGCTTGATCTATGTCAGGTCAGTGTTGTGGAGCTCTCAAGACCCAACCCTTTTCTACGTGAGATTTTCCCATGAGAATAACTTTACTACTCAAAATCTCTTCCCACAATAACCCGCACTAGTTGAAAAGCAACCCAATATAATTTAGTTTTACTCCCAAAGTTTCCCAACATTATTTTTGGGTCTATTTGCTGATGTTTGACATCAAATAGGGATAAGAAACAAATTTCGTGACTCTTTTATTTTTGAAAACCACCAAAATTGATTAAGTTGTAAACCAAAATTGGTTTTGCACCATACTTTCTCATTTCCAATCCATATGTGGTTATTTAATGCAATTTGAAAAGTAGGCAATTTTAGATGTTTCCATGCATAACAGGGTCATGAAATATTTATTTGAAGATTTTTTAGTTCTTTTTATGTGAAACAACTAAACCCAAAACTGATAGTGAGAAGATTTAGAGGCAAAACTAAGTTATCTTAAGTTGGTTTGTAAGTTAGACGAGTTTTCGTACAAAAAGTTATCGAATTTTGATCAAACTATTTATCAACCGTATTGATGGAAACCAACCATATATGGATCAACATGATGTTGGTAAGGTTTGATTATAGAACCAAGTCATCTTGGTTTTGTTTGCGACCTAATTTATTGGTTTTTGTGCCTAAAAGGGTCATGAACTCTTGGCACGAAAATCACCTTGAGGTGCATATCAACGCAACATGACGTGGTTTTGCACTCACATCTTTCCAACATCATCTCCAATTCACTTTTTGTTGTTTCCTATCAATATGACTAAAATATGTTTTAGTAAAATTTTTATGACTATTGGCATGAAACTCGCTCAAGTTTCAAACCAACTCAAGATAACTTGCTTTTGCCCTCAAATCTTCCCAACATCATTTTTGGATATCTTTGTGGTTGTTTGACATCAAAGAGGGCTAAGAAACCTTTAGGTCAAAATTTGATGACTCTTTTAGGCACAAAAACCATCAAAACTTCCTACGTTCCAAACAAAACTAAGATAACTTAGTTTTGCACTCAAACTCTCCCAACATCCGATCCACTTATGGTTGTTTCCCGTCATTATGCCTAAAAAACGTTATGGTCAAAATTTCACAATTCCTGACAGGAAAACTCATTTAAGTGACAAACTAACCCGATGTGACCTGGTTTTGTATCCAAACCTTTCTAACATCATTTTTGATCTATTTGTGCACGTTTCCCAACATTACTCGACTCTTGGCATGAAAAGTCACGTAAGTTTTAAACCAACTCAAGATGACTTAGTCTTGCTCTCAAACCTTCCCAACATCATTTTTGGAGGCGTTTGTAGTTGTTTAACATTAAGAGGGCTAAGAAACCTTCATGTCAAAATTTCACGACTCTTTTGCTCATGGAAGCCACCAAAACTGGCTAAGTTGCTAAGTTGCAAACCAACCCTGGTTTTCTACCCAAACATTCTCATTTCCAATCCATTTGTGGTTGTTTCCTATAAATTTGAAAAGTAGTCAACTTTGCTTGTTCCCGTGCCTAACAAAGTCAATAAATTTTTTTGAAGGTTTCATAGCCCTCTTTCATATTAAACAACCACAAATGGACCCAAAATTGACGATGGGAAGGTTTGGGAGCAAAACCAAGTCATCTTGGGTTGGTTTGAAACTTAGATGAGTTTTGTTACCAAAAGTCATGGAATTTTGATCAAAATATTTGTCAATCGTATTGATGGAAAACAAACATAAATGGATCTAACATGATGTTGGAGAGGTTTGGTTGTAAAACCAAGTCATTTGGGGTTTGTTTGCAACTTAATTTTATTGGTTTTTGTGCCTAAAAAGGTTATAAACTCTTGGCACAAAAATCAGTCTGAGGTGCATACTAGTGCAACATGATGTGCTTTTGCACCTAAATCTTCACAACAGTATTTTCGGTTCATTTATTGTTGTTTCCTATCAATATGTCTAAAATATGTTCTGGTCAAAATTTCCTGACCATTAGAATGAAAACTCACCTAAGTTTCAAACCAACTCAAGATAACTTGGTTTTGCCTTCAAACCTTTCAAATGTCATTTTTGGACGCGTTTGTGGTTGTTTTACATCAATGAGGGCTAAGAAACCTTTATGTTAAAATTTCATTACTCTTTTGCCCATGGAAACCACAAAAACTGGGTAAGTTGCAAACAAACGTTGGTTTTGCACCTAAACCTTCACATTTCCAATCAATTTGTGGTTGTTTTCTATCAATTTGAAAATTAGCAAGATCTGGTTATTTCCGTGCCTAACATAGTTAAGAATTTTTTTTGAAGGTTGCATAACCCTTTTTCATGTGAGACAACCACGAACGTATCCAAAAGTGAAGATGGGAAGGTTTGTGGGCAAAACCAAGTCATCCTGAGTTGGTTTACAACTTAGACGAGTTTTCCTGTCGAAAGTTATAGAATTTTGATTGAAATATTTTTCCACAATACTGGTGGGAAACAACAAAAAATGGATCTAACTTGATGTTGGGAAGGTTTGGCTGGAGAACCAAGTCTTCATGGATTTGTTTGCAACTTAGTTTTATTGGTTTCGTGCCTAATAGGGTCTTAAACTCTTGGTATAAAAACCAGCCTGAGGTGTATACCAACGCAACATGACGTGGTTTTACACTCAAACCTTCCCAAAATGATTTTCGGTTCATTTTTTTTTTGTTTTCCATCAATATGCCTAAAATATGTTTTGATCAAAATTTCATGACGATTGACACGAAAACTCGCAAAAGTTTCAAACTAACTCAAAATGACTTTGTTTTGCCCTCAAACCTGTCCACCATATCCAATTCGTTTGTGGTTGTTTCTTGTCAATTTGAAAAGTAGCCAATTTTGATTGTTTCTGTGGCTAAAAGAGTCTTGAAATTCTTTTTGAAGGTTTCATAACCATCTTTTATGTCAAACAACCACAAATGGACAAAAAAAAATTGACGATGGAAAGGTTTAGGGGCAAAACCAAGCCATCTTGGGGTGGTTTTCAACTTAGACGAGTTTTACTATCAAAAGTTATAGAATTTTAATCAAAATATTTTTGAACCGTATTGATGGAAAACAATCATGGAAGGATCAAACATGATGTTGGGAAGGTTTGGTCGTAGAACTAAGTCATTCTGAGATTGTTTGCAACTTAGTTTTATTGGTTTTCATGCCTTAAAGGGTCATGAACTCCTAGCACGAAAATTGGCCTAAGGTGTATACCAAAGCAAAATGACGTGGTTTTGCATTCAAACCTTCCCAAAATCATTTTCGGTTCATTTTTTGTTGTTTCCCGTAAATGTCTAAAATATATCGTGGTCAAAATGTCATGATTATTGGCATGAAACTCACTTAACTTTCAAACCAACTCAAGATGACTTGATTTTGCCCTCGAACCTTCCCAACATCAAATTGGATGATATAGTGGTTGTTTGACATCAATGAGGGCTAAGAAACCTTTGGTTCAAAATTTCTTGACTCTTTTGCTCATGGAAACCATCAAAACTTGCTCAGTTTCAAACCAACCTTGGTTTTGCACCAAAACCTTCTCGTTTCCAACCAAACCGAACCAAATCAAACCAAACCAAAGCAAAATAAACTCAACCGAACCAAACTGAACCAAACCAAATGAAACCAAAATGAATCAAACCAAACCAAACCACACCTAACCTTACTGGACCGAACGAAACTTAATCAAACCGAACCTAGTTGAAATGAACCAAAGCAAACCGAATTTGACCAAATCAAACTGAGTCTAACCAAACCAAACCAAATCAGATTAGAACAAACCACACCAAACTAGACCAAACCGAATCGAAATAGAGCGGACAACACCGAACCAAACCAAAACGAACCAAACGGGACTGGATCGGATCCAACCGAGCGGTACCGGATCCAACCCAACCGAACCAGACTGTACCGAACCAAATCAAACCGAGCCCAACCCAACCTAACGAAACCCAACCCAACCAAACCCAATGATACCAAACCAAACTGAATCGGACCAAACTTGACCCAACCAAAGCGAACCAAACCGAACCAATGTAAACCAAACCGAATCGAAGTGCACCCAACTGGACCAAACCAAATCAAAGTAAACCCAACTGAACTGAACTTAACCCAACCACACGAAACTGAACCAAACTATACCGGACTGGACCCAACTGAATCGAACCGGACTAGATCCAACCAAATTTAACCAAACGAAATCAAATTGAGGCCAACCAAGTCAAACCAAATTAGACCAGATCCAACCTAACGAAACCCAACCCAACCAAACCCAATGATACCAAACCAAACTGAATCGGACCAAACTTGACCCGACCAAAGCGAACCAAATCGAACCAATGTAAACCAAATCGAATCGAAGTGCACCCAACTGGACCAAACCAAATCAAAGTAAACCCAACTGAACTGAACTTAACCCAACCACACGAAACTGAACTAAACTATACCGGACTGGACCCAACTGAATCGAACCGGATTAGATCCAACCAAATTTAACCAAACGAAATATTAAGGCCAACCAAGTCAAACCAAATTGGACCAGATCCAACCTAACCGTACCAAACCCAATCAAATCAAAGCCAACCTAACTGAATCAGACCCAACCCAACTAAACTGGACCGAATCAGACCCAACCAAACAGGAATGGACCCAACCCAACAGAACCACACCACACCACACCAAACCAAACCGAAACCAAATTAAGCGCAACCAAACAAAACCAAATCGGACCAGACCCTACGTAACTGTACCAGGCTCAACCAAATTGGATTCAACCTAACATAATCGAACCGTATCGAACCCAACCCAACTAAACTGGACCGAATCAGACCCAACTCAACCAGATCGAATCCAACCCAATAGAACCACACCAAACCGAATCGAATTAAAATCGAACCAAACAAAACCAAACCTACCTCAACCAAACCAAATCAATTGAAACCCAATCTAAATGACACAACCGCACCAAACTAAACAGAGCCAGACCCAACCAAACCGCACCGAACCAAACCAGAGTAAACTGAACCAGACCGAACCCAACTGAATCAAACCAAAGTAAACGCAATCGAACTGAACCACACCAAACCGAACCGAACCTAACCCAACCAAATTGAGACCGAACCAAAGCAAATTGACCTCAACCAAATCGGACTGAAACCAAACAAATCAAACCAAATCAAACTGAATTGGACGAAATCGGACCCAACCCAACTAAACTGAACCAAATCAGACCCAACCGAACCAAACCAAACCAAACTAAAGTAAATGCGTTCGAACCCAAACACATCAAACCAAACTGAACCATACCAAACCAAATAAAATATGACCGAAACAGACCGAATGAAACTAAATTGAATCGAACCTAATCGAAATGAATCTAACCAAACCACACCAGATCATACCAAACTGAGACCAACCAAATCAAAACAAACCAGACCGGACCCGACCCAACCGACCTAGACTAAAACTAGTCAAATTGAATTGGACGAAACCATCCCAAACAAATCGAACCGGACTCAACCCAACCGAACTGGACCTAAACTAACTGAACCGAATCGGACCCAACTTAATTGAACGAAACACAACCCAACCACACCAAACCGAACCCACCAAGCCAAACCCAACCGAACTTGATCCAACCAAAGCACACCAAACTGAACCGGACCAAACCGAACCCAATCGAACCAAATCGGGCTGGACACAACTGAATCAAATTATACCGAACCGAACGAAATCAGACCGAACCGAACCGAATCGAACTGAACAAAACCAAATCGAATCGTATCGCACCCAACCGAACCAAATAAAATCAAACTAAAATATACCCAACCACGCCAAATCTAACCAAACCAAACTGAACCGAACCCAACCAGACCAACGAAACTAAGTCAAATCGAACCCAATCAAAATAAACAACACCAAAACGAGCCAATCCAAACCCAATTGAGCCCAACCAAACCAAAGTAAAATAGATCGGAACTAAGAAATCGGACCAGACCGAAGTAAACTGGAATAAAGAGGACCATATCAAACCAAACCAAACTATATTGGACCAAACTGAACCAACCGAGCCAGATCAGACCCAACCGAACCGGACCAAACTAAACTGAACCAAGCCAAACCAAATTGAGCCCCAACCAAATCGAACAAAATCTAACCCAACCGAACCCAACCAATCCAAACCAATATGAATCAAACCAAACCGGACCCAACCAAAGCGAAACAAACCAAACCAAATCAAATTGAACCAGACCCAACCCAACAGGAATCCAACCAGACCAGACCCAACTGAACCGTACCTGACCCTACCAAACCGAACCTAATCAAACCAAACAAAATTAAGCCTAACAAAACCAAATCAAACCGGACTAGACCCAACCGAACTAGAACTAACTGAACTAAACCGAACCAAACTGGACCTAGCCATACCCAACCCAATCCAATCGGACCGTATCGAACCAACCCAACTAAACTGAACGAAATCGGATCCAACCAAACCTAACTGAACCAGACCAAACCCAAGCCAACCAAACCGAGCCCAACTTAACCAAACCAAATTAAACCAAACGAAACCCATCCCAATCAAATCCAACCACACCAAACCAAACCGAACCGCATCGAACCAAACCAGAGTAAATCAAACTGAACCGGATCGGACCCAACCGAACCAAACCAAAGTAAATCCAATTGAACTCAACCACACGAAAGCAAATCGAACCTAACTCAATGGGACCGAACGAAACTATATCGAACCAAACCCAGTCGAAATGAACCAAAACAAATCGCACTAGAACAAACCAAACTGAGCCTAACCAAAGCAAACTGAGCCAAACCAAACCAAATTGGAGCCAACCGAGCTGGACTGGACCCAACCGAACCGAATCAGACCGTATTGAACCGAACCAAACCAAACCAAACTAAACGAAACCCAACCCAACCACACTAAACTAAACTAAACCACACCAAACTTGACCCAACCAAAGCGAACCGAACCGAACCAATGTAAACCAAACCAAATCAAAGCTTTAGACACGAAATTCGACCTGAGGTGTATACTAACGCCACAAGATGTGGTTTTGCACTCAAACCTATTTTTCTTTCACTTTTTGTTATTTTTCATCAATATGTCTAAAATATGTTTCAGTCAAAATTTTATGATTATTGGCATGAAAACTCGTTAAAGTTTCAAGCCGACCCAAACCTTCTAAACATCATTTTCGGTCTATTTGTGGTTGTTTCCTATCAATGTGGTTGAAAAACTTCTAAACATCATTTTCGGTCTATTTGTGGTTGTTTCCTATCAATGTGGTTGAAAAACGTTTTAGTCAAAGTTTCATGACTGTTGACATAAAAACTTGCCTGAGTTGCAAATGAACACAACATGACGTAGTTTTGCATTCAAAATTTTCCTTCTTCACTTTCGATCCATTTGTGGTTGTTTTCATTCATACGACTAAAAAACGTTCCGACCAAATTTTCATGAGTCTTGACTCAAAAACTCGCTTATGTTGTGAGCTAACCAAACATGACTTAATTTTGCACTCAAACCTTTCCAACATCATTTTTTGATCTATTTGTGGTTGTTTAACATAAAAAAGTGTTAAGAAACATTGAGATAAAAAAAAATTATAACTCTTTTAAGCAATAAAAACTAAAATTGGTTAAGTTTCAAGCCAATCCAAGATGACTTAATTTTACATCCACTTATTCCCAATATTATTTTTGATCCGTACGTTGTTGTTTCCCATATATGCAACTCAAAACGTTGCAGTCAAAATTTCATACCCACCTAAGTTGCAAAGCATCCTAACATGATTTTCCATCCAAACCTTCCCAAAATAATTTTTGGTCCATTGGTGATTGTTTTCCCTTAAAATGACCAAAAATCATTACAATCAAAATTTCATAATTCTTAACATGAAAACCCACTTAAGTTGCAGAAATTTCAATATGTCTTAATTTTGACATCAAATCTCCCCAATATCATTTTTAGATTCATTTGTAATTATTCAATATCAAACAAAATTAAAAAACTTTTAGGTCAAAATTTCATAACTCCTTTTATGCAAAAAAAAAAAAAAAAATCACGAAAACTTTGTTAGGACTTGCAAAAATTTATAAAAGCTTCAACTTGTTCTATAAATATAGTTGTACCTCACCAAACTTGCTAAATTTACCAAGCCTAAAATGTGATATCAAGAAATATAGAGAAATATAAAAAATTAAAAAGATTATTGTTGCAAACATATGAAGTTGAAAATAATAAAATTTTAAAATGATGATATTTCCGAAACATATTTAAAATATAACAGCTATTTTTAGAAAAAAAAAATTCAAGACAAATTTGACAATAATAAAAATGTCAGTATCTATTTATAATAAATTATAGCATGAAAAAGTAAAGCTTCGAAAGATGATAAAAAAAGACTGAAAATAAACTGTTTGAAAATACAGAAACAGCATTGAAATATTTTAAATATAATAAAAGTAAAAGATAGTCTATAAATAAATGAAAAATGTTGAGCAGAATAAATTATAAAAATAATAATCGTTTTTGAAAGAAAAATAAAATTTAAAACATAGAGATGGATAATAAATTTAAAAAATTAAATTTTAAAAAGACTATAATAGGGATTAAATTTAGTCTTTAAAAATATGATGTTTATATAAAATCATTTAAATATGTAAAAATAATATTTTAAAAAAACATAGAGATCGATAAAAATGCTTAAAAAACATAGAAGTAAAAATATTAATGTTATTGAATAAAATATCTTAAGATGCAAGTATACATTTGGTGATTTAGAGATCAATTTTTAGCTATCAAATGAATCATTTAATAATTAAATTTAGTGACTATTTAAGTCAAATAATTGGTATCTAACATTAGTTACCAATGTTTTAATGACCTATACCATTAGATTCTAAATTAGTCTCTAACTTAATTAGATACAAATTTAGAATCTAATGACATAGGTAACTAAAACTTTGGTAGCTAATGTTAGATACCAATTATTTGACTCAATTGATCACTAAATTAAATAATTACTTCTATTTTTAGTCATTTAACAATCAAAAATTAATTTGGTGACTATTTTGGTCACAATTAGGAACCATTTCATTTGGTAGCTAAATATTGATTTCTAAATAACTTTTTTCTTATGGTAAAATATGTAAAATTCTTACAAACATATGAAAAAAATTAAAAAGATATATAGTTTTAAAATAATGTATCAAAAGAAATGAAAAGGTGGAGAAAGTTAAATGTTCAAAAAAATATAAAATAGTATAAAAGCATAGACGATTGTATATAGTGTGAAAAAAATTGAAAATAAGAACAAGTATTGTTTTTAAAATAAAGTAAAATTAAAAAAGAACAAAATTTTTAAAAAGCTATATTTAAAATAAGATTTTTTTAAATATAACTTTAAAATAAGTCTATGATTATAACTTTAAAATAAGACAGGTTGAAGGTGAGATGGATAAGTCTATGATAAAAAATAAGAATGTGAATAAGAGAGTAGATTTTACTCTCTTTTTTCATATGATCGAGATAGACACAATCATTTCAAAATTCGAAACCTCTGCATTCCAATTTCAAGCAGCAATCATCCCGTAGTGAACATAACAATTTGTTTTCACTAAAAACAATCATCGCAGTCCCACGTCTTAATAGTCTTAGCAATTGCAAAATCTAAAAGAGTCATTAAATCTTTAATATTTTTTCAAAAATAGAGAGAAATTCTACTTGAATTGTCATATCACTCAAACAATCCCCGATTCCGATCCTTTTTCAAGAATCTCAATTTCAATTTAAACCTAGGGTCCAAATCTCAAATATACTAATTTTACACCCTCTAGTTAAGAAATAAAATTTCACATAATAATTGGGATTTTTAAGCCTTATTAGTCAACTCCACAATAATATCAACCTACTCTTGCGATGATATCGAGGATTAAGAAAGGTTGGACAAGGATATGATAACTATGAACAAAAAAGAACAAAGAATATGATAACATGGAAGAAGGTTTTTTTTTATTGAATGTGTATCTCTTTGTTTACAATAGCTCACTTAATATAAAATTATAGGAAACTAAATATGGAAATTATTCTAAATAAATACATTTGATATTCTCTGATACTCTCATGATTATCTTTGATATTCTATTGATTTGTTTCTTTGGTACTACCTTGATTATCTCTCTAATATTCTTTCCGATATTTTCTGATATTCTCTTGATTATCTCTGATATTCCATTGATTTGATTTGTTTCCATAATACTAATATTCTAACACTCCCTCTCAAGGTGAGCAGTGGAATCACCAATGCTTAGCTTGCTGAGGACACAGGTAAATGTTTTGCCTATAACAACTTTGGTGAAAATGTCTGCCAACTAGTCTTTTGAATTTACAAACGAAAGCTCAATACTGCTATCCTCAATCTGTGTCTGTCCACTTCAACGTGCTTAGTTTTGTCATGTTGTATACAATTCTTCGTTTTCATAGCCTCTTGCCATTCGTCCTTCTTACTGGCTTCATAAACTGTTTTGGGAATAAGAAAAACTCTTACAATGTCTGTTACTCCTTCTCTGGTTATCTTCATAGGATATCTGGAATTCTGATAAACATGTTCTGGAGAATATCGATCAGGTGGTACCCCTCTGTTTTTTCTTGGCAGAAATGTGAAATGCTCTGGTTCTGGTGCTAACCTGTCACTGTTAGTGACTTCATTCATAATATGAAAAAGCTCAGTAGGAAGTGTGAAAGGCTCTGGTTCTGGTGCTAACCTGTCATTATTAGTGAATTTATTCATAACAGGAGACAACTCATCAGAGTGAAGATCATTTACCTCTTGTTGGACATTCTCAGAAGGATCTTCATTGGTTGTGTTGGTCCCTCCTACGTTGACAGAGACATGCTCGTTGGCTCCATCTACTTGCTCTTTTGGAACAGATTCTTGGAAACTAAGGTTACTTAACCAACTTGGTGGTTCACTAGTTTTCTCCCCCCTGAACATCAAGTTGGGTACTAAAAAAATATTCTGATTCTAAAGAATCACAATCCATAGTCACATATACACGGTGAGTGATTGGGTTGTAACATCGATACCCTTTTTGATGTGTAACATATCCAACAAAGACACATTTTTCAGCACATGGATTAAATTTGGTTTTGTTAGCTTTGAGAATATGAACGAACACAGAGCACCCAAAATCTTGTGGTGGTAACATTTGGATAGGAGGGATATTAGTCTGAGTAGCTAGGATCTGTAGGAGTGTTCTGTGGTTAAGGGTCTGAGAGGGTAACGTGTTCAAAAGATAGGCCGAGGTAGCAACAACTTCGGGCCAAAACCATGTTGGAACTTGTGTATAAAAAATCATGGTCCGAGTCATCTCTAGTAGCTTACGATTTTTCCGTTTTGCTACACCATTATGTTGGGGTGTGTTTAGACAGGAAATTTGATGAATTAAACCATTTTTTCTAAAAAACTCTTGCATTGATTTGTTAACAAATTCTCCACCATTATTTGATCTAAGTACTTGGATTTTCTTGCCAAACTGAGTGTGAATCATTTGATAGAATGCATAGAACTTATCAGGTACTTCAGATTTGTGTTTAAGAAAATATACCCATGTCATGCGAGAGAAATCGTCCACAAATAACAAAAATACTGAAATTGATTATTATGAGAATTAGGAGCTGGACCCCACACATCAGAATGTACTAATGAAAAAGCAGAATTGACTCTATTATTGTTGGGAGAAAAAGTAACTCTATGATTCTTTGTCCGTATACAGGTTTCACATTTGATGGGCTCAATGTTACTAGTAAATAAACTATGAAATAAAATCTTAAGGTACCCAAATGAAGGATGACCCAAACGTCTATGCCATAACCAGAGTTACCTTGTAATCGTTCCGTGAGCAAGCATAACATGTCCCCTGTGAGCAACCTCATCAACGTAGTAAAGACCTCCACGTTCAGTACCACGCCCAATGATCTCCTTCGTAAGAATGTCCTGTAAAAGGTAAAAAGTAGGAAACATGAGAACCACACAATTAAACTTCTTTGTAACTTGACTTATAGAAAGTAATTTTGATGATAGTGTAGGAATATAAGGCAATTTTCTAATTTTAATTCTTTTGAAAAAATAATTGAGCCCTTTCCTTGGACCGCAAGTAATTCTCCACTGGCTGTCTCAATATGAGTTTTAACAGGTGTGGAGAGATTGTTAAAATCATGAAGATCATGGGTCATGGTGTCAGTTGCCCCATCATAAAAAATTCACTGATCAGATTTTCCTGGACTAATATCCTCCTCTATTCTTTACCTCCATGAGTGACTGTAGCTCTTCCATGAACGAGTTGTGGTTTTGGTTCTTCCTCTCTTCTGGTGTCACCATTATAGTTACTAGTGGTTTGCGAGATGCCCACGACGGTGGCAGCCTTGTGATTTTTTTGTTTAAAATTTTCCCACCATTCGGAATAACCCACGATTTTGAAGCAAGTCTCCTTGATATGTTTCTTTATTCCAAATGAGTATAATAGAGGTGACTTTTGTCTTCCTTGTCTCGTTGTGATTGACACCGTCTGACAGTTTCTGGACGACTCCATCCCTATCCCTGTTCTGGTGGTCTATTTCTTGCGGTTAAGCCGATTCCGACCTTCTCTAATGATCTATTTTCTTCGCTACTGGTGGTAGGCTTTAGAATTTGGAGTCAGGCCGCCTCCCTTCGGACAGCAGCATAGGCGGACTCTACTGAAGGGGTCTTCTCTTGCATCAAAAGATCTCTTTTGATGACTTCAAATTTTTCATCTATCCCTGTTAGGAACTGATATAGTCTCTATTCTTGTTTGATTTTGTTGAAGGTTGCAATATCATCTGAGCATTTCATAGGATTCGGTTGCTTTCTGTCAATCGCTATCCATATAGCTTGTAATTTGTTCTAGAAACCCTCTAAGGTATCCTTTCCTTGTTTCTGTGTGTTTGCTTTTCGGTGTAAATCATAGATTTGCATCGGGTCTATGTCGCTTCCATAGGTAGTAGCCAATCCCTCCCATAAAGCCTTAGCGGTTGGGAACTGGAAAACATTGTTTATCAAACTAATCTCAATATTTTGAATTATCCAGGTGAAGACAGTTTGGTTTGCCTGTTCCCATTTTTCATATGCTAGTTCTATCTCTTCTGGTGTCAGAGGTATACCTGTCAAATGACTCTTCTTTCCCCAATGGATAATTGTCTCCATTTAATTTGAAACCAATTGACAAATTGTCAAGATTGGATTGTGTTTGCTGAATCCCTAGGCCATTACGAAACATATTTGCAATTTGCAAAGTTAGCTCATCAATAATAGTTGAGGAGTTATTGGTTTTGATTCATGTTGTTGCCAATTTTATCATCTGAAAATGACATTTTTGGTTTTTTGATTTTTTTCAACTGTGAGGGGTAATGGAACAATGATGTTGGTTTTTAAGTTTCTAGGATCTAACACCGCCCTGATACCATCTTGTGATGGTATCGAGGGTTAAGAAATGTTGGATAAGGATATGATAACTATGAAAAAAAAACAAAGAATATGATAACATGGAAGAATATTTTTTTATTGAATGTGTATCTCTTTGTTTAATATAAAATTCTAGGAAACTAAATATGGAAATTATTCTAAATAAATACATTTGATATTCTCTGATATTCTATTATTCTATTGATATTCTCTAATACATTTGATTTAGGATTTTAATAAGCAAATCCGTCTCAATTTTCTCCTATGAACAATGAATCCATCTAAAGTGCATTTTCTATATTAAGTTTGTAGGATCCAAATCAACATAACAGGTTCAACACAAGATGAACTAAATTGCAAATGCATTTTTTGAATTTCATCAAGGGACAGCTGGCACAATTCTCAAAATGATGATTAATGAAAATCATCTAAATGCATTTGCAATATTAAATTCATAGGATCCAAAATCAACGTTACAAAGACCTCTACAAGATCTAATGTTCATAAACAAAAATGCAAATCCATTCATGGGAATTTAGGGTCTGATGAAGGTAAAACCATAGCAGAAATCTATATTTCTATGACGGACATGGAAACCATGTAAAAGAATATCCAAGGTGCAAATGTAAATGCATTTGATATATTAAATTCGCAAGATCCAATCAATGTTCAAGAACATCCAGAAACAAAATTGCAAATGCATAGGAGTTTAGGGTCTGATCAAAGCAAAAAGACAACAGAAATCTCTATTCTATGCGACGGACAAGGAAACCATGTAAAAGAACTTCCTAATCATGGTTATTAAACTTGCGAATTTACAATTTACCGAATTATTCATCAGTCAATTCATTTTTGGAAAAGACTTTGAAATTAACTCACTGGACTCGGTCAAACTCGCGAGTATGTTACTAAGTAAACGAATTAGGAAGAAAGTCTTAATTCGATCTACACTGTTGTCGTTTTACCGAGAGATTTCATACCTGGTTTATGTTGGATTTCGTAGGTCGCGTTCGATTTAGGATTCTTGACGTGGAATTTAGGATTCTTGATTATATTTACAATAAATATTACAAGACATATATAAAATGGGATATTCAAGAACATCTACAAACAATATTACAAATACATATTTTAGGGTCTTATCAAGGCAAAACGATAACAAATAACTCCATTTCTATGTAATGGGACAAGAAAACCATGTAAAAGAACCTTCCCAATTATATTCAGAGTGGAAATCTATATTCGAGCGTCTATACCAAATCAAATGTTTATAGATATTTCAGAAGAGAGGTGTGTAGGAGAAGATAACTACGACAGATCTTGCGGGCAGAACCTCCATTGTCTATGTTCTTTTCCATTGGCCTCTCCTTCCTAGGTTCCTTTCTCTTTTGACACAACTTTCTTTTTATCCTACTTTGTTTATCTTTATTTCTTTTACCTCATATTTATCCCTTCATCGACAGTGATGTGCGTGAATGGATAAAGATAAAACCATATATAAAATGGACCCAAATGAAGTAAGACGAGAAGATCACAAGATTTCATAGGAATGTAAATTCAAAATGGAGTCTTCAAATGATATAATAAATGAATGAAATTATTTAATATTAAAATTATCAAAATTATTATTAATTGTTAAGATTATATATACGTATTTATATTTATATGTATATATAAATAAATAAGTAAGATAATATTTTACTTATTTGTTTCTATTTGTTATTTCTTTCATGAAATTTGAAATTTTATAATTGATATAAAATTATATTTTTGTACTGTGAATCTATAGATTTATTTGAAGGTGTTATAAAATTGTTTTTAATAACTTTCACGTGATCTCCTAGAGTGATCTAGAAGGATTACTTACTACACTACTATCTATACATTATCTCTAATATGACTTTATATTAATTATAAAACCTCTTATCTTTTATTATAAACAATATAAGAAAACGACACAAAATAAAAGTCAAAGTAAATAAATTAAAGAAAAAATTAAATAAAAGTACAAAAATTATGAATACTCAGTTCAAAATACCCAATTTCAGATTAAGTTAAAACTTAATTAAGTCTTATTATTTGAATTAAACTAGTTATTTGACACAGCAAGAATTTTTTTATTAAAGTAAGAGAAATTTGTTTTTGTTATATATTTGGTCAAGAAACACAAGGACAACAAACTTTTACTATGTATCCAGGGTTAGCAACAGTACCTTATTTCAACTGTGTATCTCAACCAAATACTAAAGGAAACTTGTTTTTATCCGGGTATGGGAGTGTAAAATCTCACGAGTATTTCCACCACAAAATGTCTGAAAAGTTTGAGACCAAAAGGTCCCCACTTTATTTTCTAGACTGGAAATTTTGAAAGGCATTGAGAAGGCAGTTGCTTCTGCACTATAAAAATTGTGACTTACATTCTATAATTTTTTAAATTACTAAAAATATCCTTGACTATAAGCACTGCTATTAAAAGAATTGTTTTTCGTTTTCTTGTAGTAATGACTTTCATCAATTGAGAGCCAAGCACAAATCTCTCTGCAATATTAAAGTTTAGAAAATATTGACCATCTTGTATGCTGAAACTGTCCAGAACCTAAGTACTGTTGATGTATTTCATTACCCACTTTGTATTAAACAGTTGATGACCACAGAAAACCATCAATGTTTTGATTTTGAGGATAAAATCCTCATTGGACACAGTTCTATTACATGGTTAAATTTTGGTTACTTAATTTATTTCAGGGCATGATTGAATTATTGAGAAAAACTTGAGTATACCAAAAAAGAACAAAATACTATCTATTATTTTACAATGTGATCTAATAATAAACATTTTAAATTAATAATAATAAATGTTATTAATAATTTATATATTTCTATGTCACACAAACCTAACAACTTGGATTGATAATTGGGAATTGAAGTATTACAAGGGTAGGTGGTGATCTTAAGTAGAAACAACCTCTCTTATATGTATTAACATTATCTTGATTCATTAAATTATTTTATTTTAGTCTCCCTTAATAAAATTAAACAACAATTATGAAGAAACGATTTAAAGCTCGTCCTTAGGAAATGAAGATTCTTCCATTGATTTGGAGGAGTTTTTGATTGGATAGGAAGCCTCCATTGCTATGCCACATAGACCTTTTTTGTCAAATATGCTCCTTTGCATTCTAATGTAACCATTTTCTCCCCATTCGGATCCCCATGAGTTCTTCACTGTCCAATATTTGGTTCCATCTTGAGTTGTTCCATACCCCACAATTGCTACCCCATGATTCAGACCAGTGCCACACTCTCCCGTAAATACTCCCTGTAGTAAATTAGTTGCAAACTATGATCACACACTTGATTCTTTGAAGGTTTTATATTGAAGTTTTGTGGATGAAAAAAAGTTGTTTAAAAGAGAAATTTAACCTTAAAAAATGATCAGATAAGTTTTTTTTGATAAAGTGGTGATTAACCAAAAAGTAAGTAAAAAAGTTTTAGAATTTAGAGTTCACCTCTGAGTAGAACTGGAAGCCAAATCCACCAGCATCAATGGCTACTGATACAGGTTGATGGGCAACAGCTTTGAGCAATGCATCTTCATTGTTCACGGGGACAGTCTCATGCCCATCAATTGACACTGCAGGTTCCTTCATCTGTAGTATGATTTTTTTTTTTTCATCTTTAAATTCCTAATCAATCAAGTAAATTAAATTAATATTAAGCACAAAAAATATCAATGTGCACCTTCGATGCATCACAAGTTCCATCTCTTGCTTCATAAGGGTAATTGCTTTCTGTAGTAATGCCATGTTGTTTGACGAAATCGAATGCACTTTCCATTAACCCACCATGGCATCCTTCATTCTCTTTGGTGTCACAATCTACAAGTTCTTGCTCAGACAAGGACACTAGCTCATGTGTCTTGATCTGGTTAATACCTTCAACAGCTGCAACAGTTGAAAAAGCCCAACAACTACCTATAACAAGGCGTTAAAAACAACAGGACATTATTACAACTTTCTCAAAACAAAGAAAGTGTTTGGTGTACTTCAAGGATTATTGAAATGAACTTTATATCTTTGAAAAGGCAAAACAATTTTTATTCACTTGAACCTAATCTTGGTCAGCAAGAGGTTTATGATAAAGGAAAGAAAAATTGTATCTTAACAACTACACATCACTTGAGAAGAGACAATTCTTTAATAGAAAAAATGCATGGTTTTCTAAAAAAATCAAATTAAGAATTGGTTTTTGGTATCACTACCCCAAAACAAAGATAATGTGAACCTTCTATTTGTCACCTTAAAGAAACATGCAGAAAGTAAAGATATTATCAAACAAAATTGACCCTTCTAAACGTTGCTAAATAGAATCGAAGTGACTTTGCAGAAAAAATGGAAATATTTTTGCTTTACCACATCTGCCTTGATCCTTTACATCAGTAACAGCACCTTTCTTCCTCCAATCCACCGAAGGAGGAACCCTGTCAACGTTCTCGTACATGAAAGTACCATTTCCACGTGGCATGGCTCGGAACATTCTGTGGTGACTCACCTTGGAGTTAGCATAGATGCTCGTGAATTCATGGTTGGTCATGTCAGCGAACCTGTTCAACTTCAGCTTATAAGGCTTGTCCATTTTATTCGTACTGTGGACATTCATCACATTGGCTTTGAACACGTTGAAGCGCTTCTCCTTCTCATCTAGGCTTCGTGAAACCGTGTGGTGGCTTCTCCATCTCTCGTACAAATCCCACAACCCTTCCTCGGATTCTAGCTCCTTCTCGGTGAAATCAAAGCTCTCCACCATTCCAAGAGCAAAAGAAAACAATAAAACAGCCCAAAAGACATTTTTCATTTCCATATTGCTTTGCTTAGTATTATCAATGCAAATGGAAGATGTGAAAAAGAGAGATCAAGGAGATGCTTTATATAGAGAAATGAAAATCAATCAGGCAGAACGAAAAATGAGGTTACTTAAGGGCATCAACAATCAATAATGATGAACATGCAAGGCTGTAATAGTGACATTAATTTAATTATTATTTTTGTAGATTTCTTAGATTTTATACAATGGAAGCAAGCTCAAGAGATTTATCTTATTGGGGCAAAAATAATTTGGCAGATAAGTTCCAAATTTAAAGGTTTCTGTAAAACTGCTATATTTTGTGTTCTTGAAGGATCACATGTCTGTTTACAGATCACGTTATTACCTTAATAATAGAGAATGATGGTGGAAAATGAGAGCATGTGTTGCTTCTGGTTTTGAGCCACTGTGCTTGTAGCATCAAGGGGAGTGGAACGTAATGGCAACAGTTTTATTGGTAGCTTACGCGATCGCTTGTGAAAGCAGTACAATTTCACATGTACAAACTCAAACAAATTTAAAGTGCAATCAGTTATACTTTGCAGTGCGCATGTGGAGTAACATGGTAAAAGTCCATACGTTAGGACAGGATTTTGGTAACTTTTGAAACTAAATTCGGTATATAGATTTTATTGATAACATGTATGATGTTTAAATTGGTATGTTTCAAGAATTAAAATTATTGTGTCATCATCAATAAATTCGGTGTTGTTAGTACTACTTGTAAAAAATTTAAATATATCATTTCTCTAAAATAAAATTGTTGTTTAATATGTTGTTAGTAGAGGATAGCTAATTCGCCAAAAGGCTTGCATTTCTTGATCTTTTTAGGTAAATGGAAAATGTTTCTTTACTTTATACAATTAAATTAGGAGAAGTGTTATGTCCCATTCCCATGACGGTATGCGAAAGATTTTTTGTGATATTCAGTGATTATCATTTGACTCCAATTCTACGCGCTTGCTAATTGCTTGATGCAAAGAAATACATTAGCGTAATGCTTTGGTCTCTAACAAATCACATAAAAATAGAATGAATTCCCGAGGGGCATTTTCTTGGCCTGTAGTCGAAGTGCAAGTGTAGGCCATGTTCACCGAGTATGGTCAACTCGGTGATAATCGATTTTATGAGCCAGAGATGAGTCGCGTGCCTTAGTTTATCATGTATTTAGTGCATAAAATTCATTTTGTCTTTAGTTAGACATCTGCAGACCCTGGATAATTAAAAGCCATTGTAAAAAAAATACAAAATCTTAGAACTGGTCGTGTTTTAAAAATTGCATATACATGCCTCCTTAAACATAATTATATAAAATTGTGGCTTGTGTTGTGTGATAAGCATTACTGAGGAAAATTTACTTTCGAAATAAGTAATTATCACCAAATCAAATTTGAATGGGTGTATAAACTTGGCTTACTATGTATTATATATTCAATCAAAATTATCTTTTACTAGATAAGTTTAGATGGGTTAAACTCAAAACATTATAAGAATTAAAAAAAAAAAAAAAAAAACAAACACATACACACACAAACACGAATATGTCTGATATTTTAAGTTCATACGATCAGATTCTGTTTCCACAACATGTAAAGCTAAACTGTTTAGCACTTCACCAAACCATCATTTTGTTAGTATGTGTTTTGTATAATAATAAAATGCTAAATTTTAAATAGGAGACATAATAAATTCAATTTTTAACCAAAAAATTATAATTACTTAAAGTTCTTGTTTGAAGATGTCTTATTCTCATTCTCTTCTTTGGTTTTGTAGCACAAAATTTATTATATACGAGGCAAAATAAATACTTAAAAATTCAAAAGAAAATATGCGTAATTATAACAAAAATGTTAAATTAGATTATGTATCTAAATAAATTAAATCAACTCACAAGAAGTAAATTACAATCAAGCACCTTATGAAACTCAATGGAAGACGGTGATCATAGAAACTGAAGGTCTACTTCTACACTACCAGAGCATACATGTAAACCTGTAGGTAACGTTATAAGTTATAAATTACAACTTGCAATCACAGGATATAGGACCAAGTTACCAGTTAATCGATTAATTGGCCGTTATCTATACATTAATGGGAGATGGCTGGTGACTTCTGGACAAATTTTGCCAACTCAACATCTGTATCCAGTACAGGGGTTTCATGCCTTCGTCACAAATTAGTCCACTCATTTCACTTCAGACCGAGAACCTTTTTGGACAAAATTCTTCATAACTACTTAAATAAAAAAAATAAAGAAAATGAAATTAACTTCTTGAAAACTTAAATTTACTTAAACACAAATTATTTAAGGAAATCATATAAGAAAGTTCCTACAGATTAACTTATGTATATAAGCTAATTTTAGCTAATAGAAAAATAAATTCTAAATTATATTTCTTATTTTTCTCTCCTAAAAGTTACTGTGAAGAAGTTCATCCAAATAATCCTTCAGACCAATTTAAATGAACCTTGGTTAAAAATAGTATATAAATGGTTGACAATGTACCTTGTATGAACACAAAACAGTAATGAAGAATTGAGGCAGTGAATTGAGCAATAGCACAGCTCCTTGCATATATATGGAAGCCTTTTTCAATTTTAGTGGGGTAAAAACTGAGAGTATTCAAAGAAATGAAAGGCCATTATGTCCAGACACAAACTATCCCATTCTTGTCAGCAGAAGCCAGGGGTTTTCCAATCCCGCTCCACGTACAACAAAGAACAGAAGAAGTGTGTTCCTTGAGTGTACCGACTATATCACCTTTAGAAATTGACCAAATACAGACAGATCCATCGGCAGAGCCAGCAGCAACGTGATTGTCATCTGGACTAATACAGGAGCGACTCCAGTTAGAAGCAACTCTGTTTCCCGCCGCTTTTAGTGTGCCACAAACTTCAAGAGATCGCACGTCAAACAAATTGTGCAAATTGTCCCTTCCACTGGTCAGTACAACATTTCCGTTTCGAGAAAGGGATATTGATGTGACCGCAAGCGAATGTGCAGCAACCTCGCTGAGTAGCTTTCCGCTCTGAATGTCCCATAACCGAAGATTACCATCAACATGTCCTGAAAATATGGTCTGACCATCCATGCTGAAGGAGAGAGCATTGCAGTTGCTGTGAAAAATGATTGTGTTGGTGCAGTAACCTTTCACTAGGTCCCAAACTTTTATGGTACGATCATAAGCAGCACTGACAACATGACGACTTGAAATCTTGCTCACATCAACAGCACAAACTTTATCTGTGTGGCCAGTAAGGGTATGACGGACACGGCCAGAGTTGACATCCCATACATACAAGTTGTTTGAGCTGCTTGCAGCAATGACAGATCGATTATCATGGGTGATCGTGAGATCTAATACTGAGCCAAGGCAACCATGAAGAGTAGAAGATAAGGATCCTGTATTTGTATCCCACATTTTAACTAACCGATCCTGCCCCCCAGTAATCAATTTACCGGAATTGTACTCAAACAACATGGAAGCACAACCACCTTCATGTGCACGAAGCCTGTATTTACATGTGGAAGGGATGTTTGACTCTAAAAAAAATTCAGCACCTTCTTCACTTTGGCGAACTATACCATCCACCTGCTGCCTTGCAAGTTGCTCTAAGCCACTGGCCTTTAGTTTCTCGACCATGTCTTCATACAGTGCGTTGGCCTAAAGTGGTAGGAACTAAATTATTAATTAAGTAGCATTTGCAACAAAACTTAGTAAGTATAATCAAGGTTTTCTGAGGATTCTACCCGTAAGAAACTTAAACTACTAATGTAACTGTCATAGTAACTCAATTCTATCATGAGCTGACTTTTAAATAGAGAAAACACTAACAGACAAGGTTCAGATTGCAAACATCCAAAAAGTTAGTTGAGAAGAACATGCATTATTGGCGTAACAACGCTGAATCAGGCTAGCAAGCCAGCATCAGAAGCAGGTATGGATAAGCAGAACTTAGTTCCCATAATCCAGAAAATTGTACAAATACTAAATATCTAATTCCAAAAGTTCAAATGGAAAATAAAGATGATATTGTGTACCTCATTCAGGCGTTCAGCATCCTTCATCTTTTCCAACATCCAGCGGTCGATCAACATCTTATTTTCAGCTTCGGCCTTATTGGCTTTATTAGTCATCTGCTGCAGTTGGGCTTTAAGTTCAGAATTCTCACCGACAATCACTTCTAGAGATTTAATCTTTTCCTCTAAGTCTTCCTTTAACTGAGAGCACTCATCCCTGCAACGTTAATTTAAGTCATAATCATTTGCCTCAAACTACAAAAGAAAGAAAGAAAGAAAAGCCGTTACAACACATAAGAAACATGGTGCAACCTCAATTCAGTCAATTCCTTTTGCAAATCAGCAACTGCATTTTCTTTCTCTTGAACCAACGCTTTTGAAGCTCTGGACTCAGCTACTTCCACAACAAGTTGCTCAGACAGCCGAGATTGAGCTTTGTAGCATTGCTGAAGTTCCACTTGAAGATTCTCTGCTTTCTCTTTCCACTCAGAGCCCTTCAAGGACAACCATAGATACAACACTAAATTGAAGCATTCCAATTGCTAAACTGCTAGACACATACCATGATCCAGGCAACAATATAATACCCAATAACTTCAATAAATTTCCAAGAGATGTAAAGGGAAGGGGGAAGATTGTCAATTATCAAGACAGGTAAAATTGTAGACATGAACTACTCTATTGGAACCGATGATTGAACAAAGTTCTAAAACATAATTAGGGGAAATTGGAAAACTGAGCACCACCCCCCAAATAAGGTAATTCCTATGCATGAATATTGTCAAACCAATGATAGAGAGGGAACCTGAGAAGCGATGGGTCTAGAAAGAGCTAGAACAGCGGGACCATGAGCGGCTTCTTCAAGCAAATGGCGCTTCCGCAGTGCCTTCAAAGCATGTTTAATAGCTTCACACGCAATTTCTTCTTGCGACTTGGATGTTTTCGCCATTACTAGCACAAGCACAAAACTTTTAGGTTCCTGGAAAGTTACAATCTAGAGAAAATATAAGCAGAGATTACAATTTAGGATCCCCGAAGAAAGTCCAGGATTGAATGGAATAGGGACTTCGAGAAAAATAACAATAAAATCTTTCAGGTGGATAAGAGAGACCTGAAAATAGGGTCCCACGACAACGGACATTTGCCCAAATCCCTACCATCAAATTCTTGGGTCGCACAATACATGAACAGGGGCTGGCTTTTTACACACCCCTTTTTACTTATTCACTCCACATCTTTTTTTCTATCTTTCCAAACTACCCTCCTAAACACACCCTTTGACTTTCTTCCTCCCAAACCCATATGTATAACTACATAATTTACAGTGACGAAGAGGTTACTATACATATGGGAAACAGACATTTGGCAGAGCACACAAGCACCATTCAGCAACAAGATTCAAAACTGAGAAATCAATAACACTTAAAACCGTCTCACCAATTCAAACTCCGAACAAGGCAAAATCAAGCAATCAATCAATCGAAGATTAAGATTACCAATTAACCAAAACCGAAAACGAAATCTTAAAATTAGCATCGAAGCTTAATAAAGTCGGGCCGCACCTCGTGAAATTGGGTTTAGGAAAGCCACCGACGAGTTCCTCCTTCTTCGTTCGCGGATTGAAGGGTAGGAATATGAAAAATGAAAAAGCGAAGGAATGGGCAAAGCAAAGGCATGGAAGGGAATGGATTTTGGAAGAGAAGAAAAAACACGCTGCAGTAGTCTCTCTGCAGGCGTGGATGGATGTGAAGGGTTAGGTAGAAAGAAAAAATTCAATGAAAATTATTATAAATTGTGTTTTAAAACATAGTCTAATTATATTCTTAATTTTATTAAAATTTAATTATTTTTATATATTTTTAAATGATCGCTTATAGGTTAAAAGTCATAGAACAGCAAATAAAAGGAATTAGTACAATGAAAATTATTAGAAAGTATATTTTAAAACATAATTTATTTATATTCTTAATTTTATAAAAAATTATTCATTCTTATATATTTTTTAATTAATCCCATAAAAGGTTAAATATATAAGAACGATCCACTTAATCTAATACTAAATTTTATAAAATCAATCTTAATTGGGATTTTTTTCTCTAATTTTAATATAATGATCTAAATTTATTAGAATAATATGGATGGGTGATGATAGGTCAGTTTACTAAAAGAATATAGGATTAATTGAATATTTTAATTTGTTAACTTGCTTAGATTTTGAACTGTCCAATATGTGATGTTGTTTTCAAGTGAGGGTATAATATACGAAAGATTTAAGTTCTGTTCAGGTAAATTGGTGAGATAAGAAAAATAAATTGGTCGGACTTCAAAAACTACCTTTGATTTCGCATAACTAAATCCCTACTTCTTAGAAATTAGAGGATAATCACGTTCCGAGCTTTTTACTTTTTATAGACCATGCTCGCAAAAGGAAAGGTTAGGTGATAAACTATTTTAGTTAGTTTGTAACCATCATATTCTCAAAGTTAAAGTTTCCTATTTACAAAGAGCTCGATCATATAAAATTTATTAAATGACCTCAAGCACAAAAAAAAGAGATTTGTTAATCTTATAACACATAAGGTAGGTAATTGATGAATTAAGCATATAATGTAAATGAGTACAGGACTCTCTAAGTCCAACAAGAATTTTGAAAACAAATTTATATATGCATGAGAATGTTTATCATCCTTAATATGACCATGCACGAGATTGTCTATTAGTTCTAAAGAAAATTATTAATCATAATATTACTATGTATAAAGAGATTTATCAATCCCAAACATGTTTTATTGGTCTTAATATAATTATGCACAAAGTGTCTTATCCACTCCAATATTACTCATTAACCTTATTTTATATTATTTTATAATGTTTAGGTACTTTTATATTAAAATTAAAGTAAAAAAGAAAATTACATCGATTATATTTTACTTAAACAAACTCGATATTTTAATCTTCAAGTAAACAAACTCAATTTTAATAATAGAGTCGTAATTTAGTAGCAAAATCATAATTATAAACTCATTCTTCATTTACGCGGAAGCCATTTGTAACAATTTTTTAAGGGCTAGCAATCGAATAGTCAATTGTCAAAGCAATCAGTTGAGTTTGTTCTAAAACCTCATTGAATCATGTATCAAGAATTTTTCACCTCCATTTTCAAGGATGCCTCAAACTCCAACTACTTCTTCTCTTCTTCCCTGCTTCATGACAATATGCTCAGCCATTATGGCTTCTTTCTCAGCTCAGGCGTCGACTTCGACCTTCTAAATATTCTCAGTAGCCTTCAAACAAGCATCTTTGAGCTCGATCACTTTGAACTTTAGGGGCTTGAGCTCATTATTAATTTTTTTTCTTGAACGAATAAACTTCTTTTCATTCGCCCAAGCCTTCTAACTCTCACTCCACTCATATAGGCTAAAGTTGTGGCTTTATTGAGACAATTTTGTAAAGTTCTGCTTAGGTCAACTGCATTATATTTACTTAACTCTCTCAAATCAACGGCCAACAAGTTACGAACAAAGTACGAAAAAGTTTAGTCTTAGAATGACACTTCTTCACCATAGGGTTTGTCCTAATTAATCAAGTCTCAATTGGTGTCCATAAACCAAGTCAGGTGCGAGACCATTAAACTTGAAATATTTAGTGGTAGGTTCTTTTGGAACTTTCATTTGAAACGACAATAACATTCTTTTTTCTTCTTTAGTACGCTTTTTTTTAAAGGGATTTCAGATGGAGCCTTCTTATAACCGACTGCTCGATCAATATTGGTTTTTAATTACACTAGTTTCGATTCTAATAATCTTATTGGTCTTCATCTCCTTAATGACTGACAACATTTCTTTTTATTAAATTATCATTTTTTATCTGTATAAACAGAAATATTGAATTTAGTGTCAAGATATATAAATATTAACAATATTTATTACAATAATAATAATCCCTACATATGTATACTTTTAGATCAACTCCTCAATATTCCAGTTTTAAGAGGGTAGTCTATTAAAAACACATTTTTTTCTTTTGAGCATTTTACAGTATTTGATCTCATCCTCATGCAGGTCAGTCAATGATTTCGGGTATTGGATGAGGCATTTGTATGTCCAATACAAGAAAAATTCTTCTAATAAAGATGGTAGTAAGGAAGAAGAACACTGTTTAAAAAAATGTCTTTTGATCTGTTTGTAGTAAGAGAGAAAAAGATAGGATATATTTTGCTTATACTAATAATAAAAATAATAGAAAAATGGAAATATATTTTACATATATACAGGAGAGTGTAAATTATAAAAAGATTTAACCATATTAAAAAAAAATACTCTACCTGTTCATGGTATCGATACCAAATTTACTTCCTAAAATAATAACTATGTGTATATTGAAAAGATAAATGATTTGGCAAAAATATTATAATAAACTATATTATTAATTCTCACATTTGTAACGTTTGAACCTAATATATTGAAAATTATTTTCAATCAATAATAAATAAAGATGTTCCATACTTGTATTGAATCTTATCTTAGTATGAACATAATAAGTAAAGAGTACAGAGAAGAAGACACAGCAATGGATTAACTTGATAGATACAGATCTCTGGACATCAGCATCATATCTATAAACCCCTGATAATATTTTGATATATTATTGAAACATCTGAAGATAAAGCAAAATAAAAAAACAACACCATTTCTTTTACATATTAATGTCACCGGCCAAGGGTGCTAGACTTCTAGAAATTTGATATAAGACAACCAACCAACTAACAAATAGATTTAATAGCAAGTATAGATTCATGCTCTGCGTCTCTATGCTACTACTACCAATAAATAAAAGCATCACCAAGATTATTGCTACATTAAAATGTAACCGTTGAAACTTCTCATTCTACCAATGTTTAAAAAGAAAGTAACCTGGAATTGGCAAAGAGAAGGAAGAGCCTTTGAATCCAAAACTCATCCTCGAACAAGAAATGGATGGTAAAAAACATGAATACCCTGCTTGAATGAAACCCTTCTATACCTCCTACAAAACAAACTACTGTTATTGACACGTCAACTGCTCTGGAGTGTGGATAACATCACATACAAGATTACAACATAGTATCTCAGTTTGTCACAACTAATGGATGAATCATACTTTTTCATAGCAGAAAATCTGTAATTTCTCTAATTTGACACCTACGAAGGACCGACAAATTAGATAGGAAAAAAGAAACGTTAACTACCTTTTCAAACAAACTGCCAAAGATGTAGAAGTGGGCTGCTTCAACAATTGGTTGAGGTATGCAGAGTATTACCTACAACCTCAATAACATATGTTAAAAGTTATTCATCTCAACAACTAAGACAGTAGAAAAAAATTGAATTACAGTACAAGTTAACAATCATAAGATTTAAGAATTGCACATTGATAGAACGTGAAGTGTTCAATAATTCAAGCCTTCAGATATGATAAACTTTCAACTAAGTGTAAACCTGAGAAGCTTTCAGATATGACAACTAACTGTAGACCTGACAACTTCAGATATGATAAATTGTTTAATTAACAAATTAAAATATCTTTTAAAATAGATATATTTTTTTCCATTCAACAGTAAATTATACACCCAAAATTAATTGCATTGAAAAATCAAAGTTAAGAAAACCAATTTCTTTCTACCTCTAAATTAAGGGAAATATTTAATGAACAGAAAATCATATTAAAATTTGAGTTTAAAGGTTATGTAGTCACAATCAAACGCGATTTTGTAGTAATAAAAATGTCATTGACATGAGTTTTAAGGAGATTATTGTAATAAAAAATAATAAACGTATAATATTTTTTAAACTTATATAATATAGTACACAATAATTTAATTATTTTTTATCTAAAAAACTAAATTCATATTAAAGAATTTAAAGTAATTATATCACAGATATTATTATAATTTTTCACATTTTCATAGGACTTTTCCAATGAATATTTATGAAAACTTCGAAAAATTCCCAAAAAAAATATTTTTTAATAATTTTTTTATCAAAACATGCAGAAAAAATCTCACAAAATAGAAAAAATTATAATAATAAAATACGTTAGTCTTAACGCATACACATCGTGAATATTTGTTTCCCTATAAACCAGATTCAAGCCTAACTCTTCTCAAATAACCTCTTCCAGATTTTCCTTCATCGTCCTTTATTATATCATTGTCTTAATTCTCTGTCCTTTTTTTCTTTCCTCATATGATTGTTGTTCACTAAATGTTGCATATAGAGGTGAAAGAAAGCCAGCATTGATCTGCAATCTCACTTTTGCATTTTACGAGGAAGAGGACGAGAAATCATTATATACTTCAAAATCATTATATAGTTTAACAGATTAATTTATGTGATGTGTGATAAGTGTTATTATTAAACTATATATGGCAATTAAGCACCATGTAATTATTCCTAATGGTGGAGACAAAGGAGGCCGTACTCCATAGTTTTTTAATATTTTTCTTTTGAAAAAAATGCAGAGAAAATAAAGCTTTCTAAACAGGCACATGCATAAGGAACAGTACATTATATGTTTGGCACATTCTAATTGAGCAAATAGATAATGGAGACACAAAAAGCTGCACTATTTTTGCTTGACTCAAACTTAGCCTGCTCTAGCAATCATACATACACATATAAACCATGAATTGCACCAACATTCGACAAAAAGGAAAATGTTGACACTTTTTTTTTTCTCCCAACCACGACATGAAAAAGAAGAGTTTCAAGAAAAACTAAGTGTTCTTAAGAGATGTGGTCAGCACTTAAGTCAGCGCACTAATTTATCTCCATGACCTTTTTGTTCACTCAGAAAAAGGCACCGAAGGAAGGATCGTATCCCCCTATCGTCCCTCCTTTGGAATCAACTATACACATGCGTTTTGCTCCACATTCGAATTATTAAAATCAACCTAAGTGGTCTGTTACATATTTGCACATAATCATGAATGAAGAAAACTTAAGTTTGATCCCATTATAATACAGAAGCTAGGGCTACATTCTATGAACCCTTAAGAATATAATTTTCAATGCAACTCCATTGGAGCGAAGCAATGTCCAAAAAGAGACATAGAATGACACGTCTCATAGCTAGCACGCTAGATCGGACCTTATGGCAATGATATGATTCTGTGCAGGCACGTAAGCACATATAGTTTTTAATGGAGCCCTAGGATACAGTGTTCACCTTTGTTTAATGCCTTTCTGATTGCCATTTACATGTTTTGTAATATTCGAGGGCCACAAAACATATTTTATTCCTCTTCGGTGGGATTCTACATATTGCATCAAACTCATGTTTCTTGCACAGGTATCCTAATGATGTCTCCCAACAACAGAAAATTATTGATATATAGCTTGGTGACTAATGCAAATAATATACGTATATTTTATTTATTGAAGCGAACTTTCATAGAGGAAGAAACAGATGCAATCAATAAAAGAGCATTCAGTTCATATTGCAGAGAGAGATCACAAAATAAAAGTAAATAATAATAAAGTTCGCATTAGTGAATGAATAACAAAAGTGACTAAATTGATTCTCTTTTGAAAGTTTGAAAACTCAAACACTTTGTAAGAAAGAAACTCAATTAATTTTCTTTCCTTTTTTAAGATATAACGTTCAATCATTAACATGACGCTTAAATTGAAATAAAGTCACTTAAGAGCGACGATATTAAAGCAATGCCAATCTATTCTAAAAATTTATATGTAATTTTTTTAAATACTTGATTAGGATGATAATAGATGGTGATATGTTACAATTGTTGTGATTATAAATATGTGTATCTAATGAATGATAATAAATTGAATGATGTGGTATTTGATTTGGATTAGAAATAACATATAACTAGGATGATATTTTAGAATGATTTTTCTTTTTTTTTTTTTGTGTTATTGAAGATTGAAATTAATAAAAAAGAGATATCTTAACTTGATGGTCTAAATAGGTTAAAATATTAAGTGATGAAAAGTTGGAAGAAAATTTTGCATTGGGCTTTATTGAGCAGATGGAACAAACTACTCTAATTGCATTGAAATATTAAGGTGTGATAATAGTCTTTAATATGAGTAAGATGTTAGTAATTTATGGGAGACTTAATACATATCTTTCAAAAACAATAATTTCTTAGTATTTTGTTTATACAATAAATAAGTATAATAAATCTCTTCTCTTGGTTCTTTGATGAGTCCGACTAGTGCACAAATGTTGTTAGCCAATTTAGATGGTAAAAAGAAAGTTGGAACGTATGTATGTTTTTTCATTTCATATAATATATAAAATTGTAAATTTTGATTTATTGAATTTATTTTACGTTACCTTTATATGTTTTTTATGTGTGATAATTATTATGATTATACTTTATATATAAACAAATTATATTATAAGTTTAAGAAAATATCCATAAATAAAATAGTCAATATTGGATGGACTAACTGGAAAAAAAAAAAGAAAAAAATTGACTCTTAAAAAAAAACTGAAACATATGAGTTGCCCAGGGAAACATCTTGCGATACTAAGTATTAAAATTATAATACATTCATGGTTTGATATAAGTATACATTCATAATATAAATATTTTTTTATGTGTTATCTAATTATACGTTACCATGTACAATAGAATTGTTATTTTTTTTTTGTAATAATTATTAACTCATAACTAAAATGACTTTTATATGGTTAACCATGTGAAAATACCTACTACACCAATAATATATCAGAATTAAATTATTCAAAAAAAGTGAAACAAATCAAGTAACTGTCTATGTCTATAAATTTCTTTAAGGTAATGCAAGAATATATCGTGACACTTTTAACTATATTGAAAAGGACTCAAAATTTCTAAAATATGGAACTTTTAACATAATTAAGAGATTTAATCAGTAAAAAGTGATATAAAATGTTTCATTTTCCTTTCGTATATGATGATGCTTGAAGAATACAGAATAATGAGATTTCAGTGAAAACGAAGGTTGATAAAAAGAAATATGCCAATGAAAAAAAAGTTCACAAGCGAGGAGAAATGAGCACAATTACGTGAGAAAGAGAAAGATGTAAAAATAGTAAACAATGAAAAAGGTTAAATTAAAGTGGATGAATAGGAAAGTTAGGATTGATTCAAAAATTTTAACGTAAAATAGTACATAAAAAGAGAACTAATGATCACTTTTTAAAAATAATATAATTTAGCTCACTATCATGTGTGTGTCTCCATTGTTTGAAGTAATAATGGACGACCTAGCCAGCTAGATCGAATAAACATCAATAGAGCTATCCTAATGCATTATAGCATTTTCCAAATTTGTTATTCAATTATATGCATTAATTTATTCACTAATTATAATCAACTAACAACTAATCCTTATAACTATTACTAACAGCTAATTAGCTTAACTTTAATAAGTTTTTAGGGAAAATGGTTTCTTAATATTGATAGAATTTTAATCAAATATCATACATCATTAAATAGTAATAATAATAATAATATAATTTATGATTCTATCTACTGTGGACAAAACCCTTGAGTTATTGAGATTAATTTGTGAGGTTAAAAAAGCAAACCAAAGAAATCTTTGAGTAGTTCAAACCGTTTTAATTTTTAGATATTAATTAAGAGTTTAATTTCTATATATACCGTAAATTAAATAATTACTATAAAAAACAAAATGTTTTCATGCACTATCATACTAATAATTGAATGTAAATATAAAATCTATTGCATTATATATCAATGAGAAATTGACTCTTAATTGTATGCCATTTTTGAAAGACTATATATAACACATAATATAAAAACTATCTACAAGCTTATACATTAAAGTGACACTAGGTTGCTTGTTCATTAATCTCGTTCTAATACTAATTATTTCTTTATTAACTAGCGCCATAAAATATGTTTAAATTTATGTTTATTTATTATTTTGAAAACTTATCAGTTTATAAGCGGAAAACATTAGTTCCGATTTTAAAAAAATCTATTGTTTAGATTTTTAATTTTAATTTAAAGATAAAATTACATTTTTTTTCACTCTTTTATTCATGTTTCTTCCTTATCGAACTAATCAACTTTTTAATTATTTTATACATTTATCATAAAATTAAGGGAGATAAAGAATAATAAATAACTGAGAAAATTGTCAATAACATAAAAAGTGATATAATAGGTAATTAGATAAAATATTTAATAAATATGAACATTAATTATATTTTAAAATATGCTAAGTTATATCCAAACAATTATCAGTACTATCTATGATATTTTTAAAAAGTTATTATAATAACATATCAATTAATAATAAACCTTATTATATTTATTCTATTTTTTATCTCACTTATTTTTTATATGAAGAAGACAGACCAAATTACACTGTTATAACATTTTTACATAATTAATGAACCTATACAAAAGTGAATTTTAAAGATTTAAACGTTAAATTATAATTTTATATTATTATCATTATTATTATTATTATTAAAAATTGTTACAATGTAACAACAATAATTGGATGACCAAAATAATTCATATATTTTAAAACGTATACAATATATCAATCTTTGGAAAGCATTAAGATTGTTATCATTATGGTTATGAGCAGACAGAATTTTAGTTTTGCATAATAGTTTGTCATTAGATTTTAAATATAAGAAAAAGATTCTCATATATTGAGTAAATTTTTTTTTAAAGAAGAACAAAGAGTCTTGAACGAATATTCTATTAAGAATAAATGTAATAAATATTCACGTTGAAATGTTGTTTAAATTTATAAGAGACTAAGATTTAGTTTATTACATAAGAAAACAGAAACACTGTTGCATTGCATATAAAATTTCTGCATAAATTTCTGCATTTCTCTCCTAACTGACATTAGGCAGAAGCAACAGATTGACTAAGGTGATTCGTTGGTTCCAACAAATCTTGGGTGGAGCCCACCACTCGGTTTATTACCCCACCAAGGTACTCCCCGGATCATTCGGCGTCTGCCAAGTGTCTACATTCACACATACGCCACGTGCCATTCCAACACCGAATCCCAACAACTACTTAAGTTCCCGCTTCAGCTACTCCTCCCTCTTCATACACACCACCCTCCACCCTTCACTTCCAAAATGAACCATTCGGCAACGCTCCAACAACCATGCTTCGCTTCCCTCAAAACCCTAACACCCCACATCACCTGTCTCGCGGTCCACCGTAACCTCCTCTACGCCGCATCCCTAAACCTCATCAACGTCTTCGATCTCTCCCATTACTCCCTTGTCGACGCCTTCAACCAAAGGCCTGCCTCAGGCTTTGTCAAGTCCATCGCCTTCACCAACTCAAGGGTCTTCACCGCTCACCAAGACCGCAAGATTCGCGTCTGGTTCATCACTCCCTCCAAACGACATCGTCTCCTCTCCTCTCTCCCCACCGTCACCGACCGTCTCCGCCGCTGCATCGTTCCCCGAAACTACGTCAGCGTGCGCCGCCACAAGTCCCGGCTCTGGATCCAGCATTGCGACACCGTCTCTGGCTTAGCCGTGAACCAGAGCCTTATGTATTCGGTTTCCTGGGATAAGAGCTTTAAGGTATGGGACTTGTTCAGTTTCCGGTGTTTGGAGTCCGTCAAAGCGCATGAGGACGCCATCAACGCTGTGGTTGTTAACGATGATGGCACCGTGTACACGGCGTCTGCGGATGGTAGCATCAAGGTTTGGAGAAGGGACTGCGAGGCGAAACGGCACGCGTTGGTGAGCACCATTGCGAGGCAGAAGTCGACGGTGAATGCGCTTGCGTTGGACGGTGGTGGCGCGGGGTTGTTTGCCGGCAGTTGCGACGGCACGATATGCCGGTGGGAGTGGGGGTGTGAGGAAAACGGCGCGGTGAAGATGGAGACGTTGAGGGGTCACAGTGGTGCCATACTCTGTCTGATCCATGTGGCGGGTTTGTTGGCGAGTGCGTCCGCGGATCTAACGGTTAGGATCTGGCAACGGGAGAGAGGGAGGAGTGGGTATAGTTGCAGCGCGGTGTTGGAAGGGCACGAGAAACCGGTGAAGTCGTTGGTGGCCTTTCCGGAAGACGACGATGACTCAAACGGCGTCGTTAGGCTATTCAGTGGAAGCCTAGACGGGGAGATTAAGGTCTGGGAGGTGTTTGGTTCGGCTTGATTCTCCGTACCTAATTCACCGTTTGAGCTCGCTCTTAGCTGGCTAGGTTAAAACTCTGAAACTAATTATGTGTGTACAATACATATATAGTTAAATCCAGAACTTAACCAAATTCCTAAAGTCCATTTCGTGCTGCTTAAGGATCGTCACTGATATAATTTCCCCTTCAAAACCCTTGTACGTAAATTACATCAAAATAATTAGGAAAATTTGTAATTAGCTCGTCTGATATGATATGATCTGTCTAATTTCAGAATAGATATCGATGTTCACGTTAACATTGAAGTTTAAATAATCTAAAAGTATTCTAAGATGAATGAAGCGGATTGGTTGAAGGAATCTAAAAGATAAAACAAAAACTGAAGAAAATGATTTGTGCAGAGTTTGAAAAAAATGCAGCATAAAAAACATGCATGCAACAAACGTGATGTGGTGGCGGTTGTTGTTTTATAAACAATTGAAAACATGTATATTTAAAACCATGGTAGCATATAAACAATTAAGATTGGCCAAAAAAAAAATATATATCCACCAAACAAAAGCAACATCATGAGTTGAACCATCATAGGCCTTGATCAGAGTGAAAAGCAGCATCAAAGCGCCATAACTTACCACCAACAAACCACCGACCCACCGTAACGTTGTCCGGAAAAGATATTTGCCTTTACGCAATTGAAACTTGGAGCAGTGGCTCAGAAAGCAGGTATTGACTGATTTCTGGGAATGAAAGGGGCACTCCATATTCCGAAATCAAGCTTCCATAGAAATCCTCACACTATTCAGGGCCTCCCACTTCCTTCCTTGGGAATCAAAAGCTTTTGCTTTCTTTACCCTCTTGTGCCACTCGCACTGAATTCAGAAGCTCTTACACCATGCCATTTTTTTAAATATTCTTCCAAAAATGGTTGAATGTTTTGAATTTGAATTTGAATTGAAAATGTTCTTTTTTCCTTTAAGGTGAAGGAGAAAGTTTTTTTTCCTTTTTATCAGCTGCTGAATGAGAAAGTTAGTTTGAATAGTTCGGGACTCGGATTTGATATTCGAAAGCAATTCTTTAGACTAGGTGAGCTACAGTAGAATAGAGCTGAGAAAGAAGAAAAAAATCTGTAACTATACGTTTTTTTCTTTCTTGAAATAAAAATATTATTATTTATGCCTTTCTTTCCTCTTTATTTGATTTCCTCGCCTATTGTATTTGGTAAAGATTGATTATGTGGTGAATTGTTTGATGCACCGAAGCAGTTCAGAGTTACAAAGAATTTTTTTCCAATGGATTGACTTGATAAAAAGGAAATAAATAAATAAAAATATGAAAATAAATGCTTTAATTTAAGATAAGTAAGTTGATAAAATAACTAATAGTATATACACTTTCTCTTCTCTCTCATTTCTCTTTTATCGAATACATTCACATTTTCATTTATCAACCTGTTTTTTTCTTTTACGTTCTGTCTCTCCTTGAGCAGGGGAAAAATAATGAGTACCTATAAAAGAAGTTTTGTTGGAAGTATGACGGCACATTGTTAACTTGCTTTAAATCAATTTTGTTATTCATGAATTTTAAATTCGATTTAAGTTTACAATACTATAAAAATGTTATTTTTAATAATTTATATTTTATCAGATAATTCATTATAAAAAAATAATTTTATATTTCTTTATATCAATATTATTTATGTATATATTATTTAAATTTGACTATATGATAACAGATTTTATTTATCTAATAAATTTATTATAAAATTAATTTTATATTTTATTATATCAATATTATTTATAGATGCATTATAAATTTTGCCGCAATTTGTAATTATGAAGAAATAATAATTTTAGGTATTGCTTTAATAAATATTATTTTTTTAAGTTACCCGATAAACACAACAAATATATAATTGGATTAAAAATATTAACCCAATTCTGATATTTTATACTCTAATATCAATTTTTCATAAATAAATAATGAAGTAAAAGAGTTATTCCTGTTTACTTTTTACAACAAATTCTCCAAAGGGAAAGCTCTCCTCTCAAATAATGCTTCGGGTTATAATTTGGAACCCCAAATTGTCTATTAAGCAAATTTTTATCAAGAAATATAATAATGAAATTTAAATACAATATCTTGTGTGATTTTAATGCTTATTTTTAAGAAAAACTTCTATCCTACTGATCAGCAACAAATATTAAGTTTCTACTTTTAATATCATATAAATCATTGAAATGAAACTCTAATTTTAATTAAAAAAACTATATATGATTATATTTTTCAAGTAGTTATGTCATGTCTCTAAAAATAAATTTAATATTTTAATTTACTGTCCTTAGATATAATATTATTTTAAATAATTATCTTAAAAATAATTTCTTTTAGACATTCTCATATTTAGGTGAAATTCATGTAAATAAACTGGGAGGGGATACTTCCTTTCTGGGAGTTCAAATGTGTATTAATAAATTAAATTAGAATTTCATTTTATTTTTATTGTCGACTGATTTATAAATACTCTCCTTAATACTTTACTTAATGCACACCTTTGGTACTAACTAATTAACTAATTCATTACACTTTTCTTTATTTCTAATAACTTGTAATTTGTATTTATTATTACTTTTTCAAGCATATTTTAAAATATTAAATCAATTTATTTAAATTCGTACATATGTTTTTATAGTTGAAATAATTAAAAAATATTTTTATTCATATCTTTTAAACTTTATATATGTATTTAGATTAAATTATTCTAAAAAAATCAATTATTGATCATATATAATTAATTACAAGAAATCATTTCTGCATTTACGTTTATATCAAAAAAATATTTTAAAATATTCTGCTTCTTTTAGATTGATTAAAACGATTATTTAATGGTAAAAAAACATGAAGTTATTTATATTGTTATATTTGAATTTACATTAATCGATCATTATAGTAAAAATATTAAGTTAAGTTTGTGAACCGAAGCTACCCAATAATAATTGACTGATTAAGTTAAGTTTGTGTATTTTGTTTTCGTGAAACTCAATCCACTTGCAAATGAGTTGGTTTTGATTCGGTCGATCAAGTTTAAACTTTTTTTTAAACAGTAGTTGAAATAGGTACTGAAAAACATATCATGGATATTATCTTGAAACTGGTTATTTTGACGTTGAACATATTGATATGTTCATTCTTTACAAATAAAAATAAAAAATAAAATTTAGTTGAGCTTGATTTGTTACATGAAACTTGAGATTAAGTGGAAATCTATTTATACTATGCAAATTGTTTATTTTGAAAACCATGCAACACGAAGGAAATCTAAAGTTAGAACGAGCGAGTGACATTTTTATTTGATTTTTTAATTTAGTATATATAATAATAATAATAATAATAATAATAATAATAATAATAATAATAATAATAATAATAATAATAATAATAATAATAATAATAATTTTAATAAACTTAAATGTCACACAAGGGGTAAACAACAAGTTGGGCTTTCAGGACCTTTAGGTTAAAAATCAAACCTTTCGTCCTTACTTCAACTTAAATGAGTTTAAATATGTTAAGTTTCATTTAACACTAAGATTAAAAAAAATTGCTTAAATTAGATAAAAATGAATGGAAAACACTATATTAAAACTTTTCATATTTAATAAGACTTTTCCTAATAATTTTTTTGAGAAAACTTTCAAAATCCACTTAAAATTTTGTTAAAAACTGCTTTATTTCAAATTTCTATAGAAAATTTTACTGAAGTATCACAAACTATAAAAGAAACCATTAGTTTCTTTTTTTTTTTCAAACAAAAAAAAATACTATAATGGAACACTAGTTACCTCAACTTTTATATATAAAAAAACTAATATATACTATATACATAAATATATTAAAATATTCACTTATAACTCTCTAACCTGGGAATGGTTCAATGTAATATTAGATATTCAGATTGTTCATAATCTACAAGAATATTGTGTCTATGTTCATTTAAAAAGTTACAAGATATTCTTCCATCCTTTCCCTCAATCCCTACCAATAAGAATTTGTATAGGTTTTAATCATATATGCTGCTAAGAATGATTTCAAATAATACGTGGCCGTTCCCTTATTATAAAAAAATAATGTCTCCACCCAAATAAAAAGTAGAGAAATAACTTAGTCAAAAATAACATAATTTAGATAATAATCTTTCTTATTCCTTGTTAAAACACTAATTAAAGTATGTAAAGTTAGGTTTAGTTATCTTATTTGTGATTCATGCACATGTTTTCAATTAAGATAACCCAAAATTTTCTTATCATACACCTTTATCTCCCAAATATTATTACTATTGTTGTTGAAGTAATCAGGCAAAACTGAAATAATTGTGATAAAGCACTAGTTAAATGTACTCCTATGTAATGATAACTCATAATTATAATATTAATTTGTAACTATTATTATTAAATAAAAAACACTTATAATTATTATGATAACCCATAATTATAATAATGATCTATAATGAATTATGAGTGTCCTATGATTAAGTGTCAATAATTGAAGATGTTTTATCTTCACCTAAAGCCACCCGCCAACACGATTTTGTCTTCATTTCTCCCCAGAGAAAAGAATAAAGATTAGTTTTGCGGGTCTCACTGAAACTTCCATTCAAATCACACTAATTCAAGTGATGCAAGCATGAAGAATTAGTGCAGATCCACGTGTTCGCATTGTCGACAACAGTAACTTGCTGCAAAGTGATGCTAAAAAAAGGTAGCAGTGTAGTGTCACCTTCATAACAGCATTGTAGTGGCATCATGTTCCACCTTCAAAGCTACATAACAGTAGTAGCAGGTGTTAGAGCAACATGGTTCCGAAGAATGTGCGGACAACAACTTCAAACTGGTTGAAATTCTAGTGAACCAGATCAGTGGTTTTGACCCATTTAACATCGGGTGACAGTGTCACGAATTAAAGGCATATATGATTCAATTACATAACCGGAGCAATTACAAATTTGATTTTCTGTCTAATCGGTGAGATCGGCTGGTCCCATCCTACTCTAATAACACGAACTAAATTATTATTTCTTACTGATACATGATGAACATTCGCATGATTTTCAACAATAGTTGCAGATTTCATTTTTTTCAAATCAGCAATAGTTGCAGATTTTAGTCGATGCTAAAACTTGGAAAATACCTATACATATTCGTGATCAAAGTTAGAGAACAAATTCTAAATATTACTATGCCATAGTTGAAGTTGGGGATGAAGCATTTGAAGATTTGTGTGTATTTGTATTCAAGAGTGGATTATAAAGGTGTGAACTTCACAAGAAAATTTTCTATCTATAACTTATGAAAATAAGTCATTTAATTATTTACCCAAATATTTATATAAAGAAGGTTATGAATATATATATATAAAAGACGAGTAATAGCAAGACACATGTGTCAAATCATTAGTCATATAACTAAATAGACACGTGTGCTAATGAATGTGTATCTTAAATTTTTTTTACTTTTTTTTTACTATATGATTTTGTTAGTATATGATATTCTTTATTAAACTTATGGTTGGATTAATTAGAATCATATATTTAGTTTGTATAGAAAAAAATATAGTTTAATCTTTTATTATGAATACAATCAATTTTAAAATCTTAGTTACCTGTGGCCTCAAATTAAGTTTATGGTATTTTAACTTTATGTTATATTTTTTATTGTTGTTTAAAGTAAAAAATATTGTAGTGTAAAGTTTAATGTGTTTAGTCTTTGAATACATGACATGATTAATATTGAGAAGGACAACTTCACAATTGTATAAATATAACTTGAACATATTAACCGGTATTCATAATTCGGAAAAAAGTGAAGATAGTCATATTATCTTAATACTTCCTTCATTACTGTTTCTAGACATAGCCTTTTGTTTATGAGAAGATCAAAAAATAATATTTCACTTAAGATATTCAATACTTAACCTTCGATAATCAATATCAGAAATTTCTAGTCAATATCATAAAAACTATGAACTAAATAATTTGAACTCTTACAAAAGAGAAGTCCATGACTGAGGATGTCGACCAGATATCTCAAGATGCATTTTACAATCTTCCAATGATATTCTTAGAGATTAATTATGTACTGTCAAACTTTATTAATAGCATAGGAGGGTTCTGATATTCTAATAAGAATATATTGAAGTATTTTCTCAGCTAACATGCACACAGTAGGATCTTTAACGACAAAGAGCTTCATCCTGATACTATCCTACGACGAGACCATGAGTGTAGGTTGAGATATAAAATTCAACTTAATTACGTGAAACAGAATTTTATATGACAAATATATATTATTTATCTTATAATATATTTCAAATATTTCTTATAAAGTCTAAAATAAAAATAAAAATATAATTATTTTAAATATTATAAGTACTATAACAATTAAAATAAATAGCACCACACAAAAATGTTATAAAATCAATTATTATATATCATTTTCAGTATCTTATATAATAAAAAGGTAAAAGTAATAAAATTTGTCTTATAATCTTTTTAGTAAAACTCTCTCATAGGAGTGGAGTGGAAGAAAGAAACAAAAATATATAAAAAATATTATTTATATAAAAAAGAAATTTTATAAACAATTTAAAAAAATAACTTATTTATTTTTATTTTGTCATCTATTTTTTTTTTCTTGCTCCATTTTTTCGCGGCTGCCAATTATGAGAAGAAAAGAGGAGACTCCCATGGAAACATGTTGTGGAAGTGACCGTAGTCTGTTTTCTTTCTCTCTCTTCTGTGTGAGGAAACTTTGTTGAACCCTCCAAATCCAAAGGCGTGTTTGGTGGAGGCTGTGGCGGTCATCGGCGTAGCACAGAAAGTATAGGTGTACGATGGAGGAAGTCACCTTCGAATGTGTACAGCCCTAAAACCCTTTCCTTCTCTCTCTTTACACCGCAATTGATGTATGCTTTTCTATATCCCTCACTTCTTCCTTCAAATTGGGTAACAGGATCTCATTCATTCCATTTTGAAGCGCTTTTGGACACTGCGAGCCCTTGGTCCCACACTTCTTCTCTCTTACCCTGCTTTGCTTCCCATTTATCCCAATCACTAACTTCTTTTTCTTCTCTTCCCATTTTCAGAGCGGGAAAATGTTGAAGCTAACGACGCTCCGGATTCCGAGGTTCTTCGCTATTTCCTCACATTTCATTTCTCATTTTTCCTACTCCTCGTAACTCTTATGTTTCTGTTTGTTTCTTCACTACGATATAATTTCTGAATTCCCCTTGTTAGCAATGCAAACTTACCATTGGTTTCTTTCCTTCTATCTTATCCTATGCTTTGTTCATTTCTTGTTTTGTAAATTTTGTTTGTGAGGTCTTTCAATTTCAATTGCTTTATTAGCTACAAGATGCTTACACGTCATATTTCAGTCACAAAATCTTATTTAATCGTTCCTTTTGGTCCCATCCTTGAAGAAAATTCTACTTGAAACTCTGATCATATAACCCTGAATGACAACGAACCCAAAAGTTCAATGTAGAAATGTGCTATCTGGTTAAGAAATTTTGGCGGTTTATAAGCGTTTGGAGTTATTTGTGAAGCTATTTCATATATGAAATGGAGCTTTTTTGTTGGATTTTGTAATTGATGAGAGATCTGTGTAGCAAGCATGAAATACAAGGAATGCGTAATTTTTTCAACATATCACATTGTATATAATCCTTCCCCAATTTTTTGGTAAGGGAAATTGCCCTGATTGTTACCCTTTCAGTTTCTTGCATTCACTGTTTAGGTTTGCTACATTTGTCTTCAGTTTACGATGTCTACATATCTATTTCAACAAATATCTTGTTTTTCAAAGTATATTTTGTAATCTATATCTGACTGGGTGCCATCAACAGCAATAACATCCTAAGTAGAATCTACATTCTGTAATATTTTAGTTATTCTCTTCAACTACATGATATCCCTTGCTTCACTGTTGCATTGGGGTTTACTGCTACAGGTAGGAGTTGGAACATCCAAGAAGAATCGGACAACTTCTGGTATTTATTCCATGTCTCCATTTTTCATTACATTGATGGATTTATTCTCTGGTGGAGGTTCTGTGATCAAGTCACGCCATGGTTGTGTTGTTATTGCAAATTGACCGTTTGAATGTTTTACTCATTTCTCCATCTTTTCTGATCCAGCTAATAGCAATGCTGTGAAGCTTACTTGTGAACTTCTCCGGATTTTTATCACAGGTTTATACATCTTAAAGAGAAACGCGTTTGTGCCTCCTTGGTCTTGACTATAAGTTTGCTCATAATCTTTATCACCTTGATATAAACTGTTCTCTTGATGCAGAGGCTGTTCAACGTGCTGCTGCTATTGCTGAAGCGGAGGGTGCTAGTCAAATAGAACCAACTCATCTTGAGATTATTCTTCCCCAGTTACTTTTAGATTTCTAAAGCATTTAAAATACTTACATGTAACTTCTACTTCCCCGCATCCTCAATTTAGCAGACAGGGCATTTAGAGTTGTTGGTCCGGACATATGTCAGATGCAACTAATTCTTTCCAGGGACATTGAAAGGGATCAAAATTGATCATTGAAGTTGTTCCTTCACTCGTTTTATCTAACTATTTTTGAAGTTGAAGTGTAGAAGTTGATTTTAGTTCATTAAGTGCAATTTATTTTTGTTACACAGAAGAAAAAAGCGTAAGAAAATTAATAGAAAAATGATTGAAATAGTAAAGAAGATAATAAAATGATTAAAATTCAATTGATGGAAAAGCTTTAGTCTTAGGCATGATCTTAGCTTTAGTTCTTTGGGTGTATCATCGATTTAAGGATACGTATTTCCCCCTGAAAGAAATTGGTTCTAGTTACTAACAAGCTTGATAATCAACCTCTTCATTTAGATTAAATTATATTATATTTCTACAATTACCACTAATGATAAAGACTAATAGAGAATTATAATTCTATCATTCCAATTGATTTTATATTAAATTGCAAAAGTGGCCATTTTGCACAACCAATGAAATTGCATTTTGATAATAAGCATTGTAGAAGTGCAAATGTTAAAAAAGGGAAAGAAAAAGACAATTACACATCAACCCTTTTACAAGGGTCTCAAAAGAAGGGTTGAAATACTATAAAAACTTCAAATATTTTCAAGTGATTTCCAAACTTAATAAAACCTATAGTTAGTTCTGAGTGTTTAAGAAGTGTTGCCTATTTCAAAAGATGTAGAGATTTCTTGTTTTTATTTCCTTCCCCATCTAATTCGAATGGGTTCTCATTTTACTTAAAGATTTATATTTCTCCTTCCTACATAAAATAAACCAAAGAGTAGTTGTATGAATTAAAAAAAAAATGAAAATTGCTAAAAACATATATCTAAAGGGAGATGTATGAAAACCGAGAGCGACTGTTATCGACGCATTCTTCCTGTAACTCCATACTTCCTTCCCCACCTCCATAGATAAAGCAAAATAACATAAAAAAGTTAAATAAATCTTACATTCTAATTTTTTATATTTCAAATTATACAATTTAAAATTTGAAAAAAAAATACATTTTGAATTTTACCATCCAAAATATGATTTTTATGTTTTAGACTGTATAATCTAAAAAATGTATTTTCAGTATTTTAAAAAATATATGGGTGCAGAAAGAATGTGTCCATCCTGAAACAGCAGAAAGGTCAACCCAAATTTTTAAAGCCCACTATCGCTTTATAAAAACTAATAAAAAAAGCTCACGGACCCGAATGAGTGAAGAGGAAGCTTGTGAAGGAAAGTGGCAAGAGAAAGATGCCAACTGCAAGGAATGCAGCACTCCAACTGAACAAGACACCGAAAAACACCAACGTTGTTTAAACACAAAACAATAATCTCAACCTGTTCCATTTACTTCATCAGTGTCGCTCTTTAACAAGTAAATCCTTACTGATCACTGAACCCTAATTTTGCTCCGGGGAACGCTATTTCTATACGATGGAGGTAACCCCTTTCTCTTTCTTCGTCGTTTATCACTGCGATCGATCGTCGAGCATAGTTCTTCACCGACGGAAACACCGCCCTATCTTTTCTTCTCTCATTTACGTCGAATCCTTGCATTGCTCTCAACTTTGATTCAATACATAAATTATGAATTTGTTTCCATCGGTCAACTACATTACTAGAGTAGAGGCTCTTTGAGTGGTGTGTGAACTTATTCTGTTTGAATTTTGAACATGCCCATAAATGGAATTTTATGGTAATTCTCGTTTAAAAGTTTAAACATCGTCTTCCGTTTCTATAACTTACAGTGGCTATTGTTCTTACTCTTGGTGTTGACCAATGTTATGCATGTCCAATTACGTTGTATTTGTATGAACTGTTTCTCTCATTTAGAGGCCGAATCACTCCACCGGGCACATCAGAATTGATGATTCTGGATTCCTTCTGTTACCATAAATTTAGCCTTAGATTCTCTACTTGCTTGTGTTTTCTTTCTTTGTCCTCTTATTTTCTGTAATATTTAAAGCAAAAAGTAATCTAAAGTAATATAATTTTGCAAAAAAATACAGCAATACTGGTCTGGGAGTGCCCTCAACGAGAACAAAGGAATGGTAGATAATTTGAAGCGTTGTGGAATCATTACTTCCAGAAAGGTGGGTGAAGTAATGGAAACCATTGATAGAGCTTTGTTTGTACCTGGTGGACTTCAACCTTATGTTGACAGTCCTATGCCGATAGGCTACAATGCTACTATCTCTGCGCCACATATGCATGCAACGTGCCTTCAGTTGCTGGAGAAGAATTTGCAACCTGGGATGCGTGCTCTGGACGTTGGCTCTGGTATAGTCTATGAACTATTTTCTTTATTCTCTGCATTTTATGCAAAGTATTCTTACTTTGGACCCTTTGCAGGAACGGGCTACCTCACTGGATGCTTTGCCTTGATGGTAGGACCCCAAGGCCGTGCTGTTGGCGTGGAACATATTCCTGAATTGGTTTCTTTTTCAATTGAGAATATTAAAAAAAGTGCTGCATCTCAATCACTGGAAGATGGTTCCCTTTCTGTGCATGGTGGTGGTACGGTTTCTATGATTTCCATTGATATGAAACATTGAAACTCTTTTCCACAACAAAAGTGCAATTGACTCTGAGAGTTTAGTCTAGTCCATTTGTTAGATATGAGTGTCGAAGGCTTAATGTGAGATAAAGGATTGAATAACTTTGACGAGTCCTTCAGTTAAACAGAAATTCATAACCTGATGATCTGGATTTGAGATTTGTTTGAAGTGATTGAGTCAACTCAAGTAATCTGATGGTGAGGATTGGATTTGTTTAATGTGATTGAGTAAACTTCATCTGAAACTAGAGTTTATTCATAAGCACTCATGTTATGACACTCCTAGATATTGTGGACTGTGAATGTCATAGTCACTTTCTTTAACTCTTCCCTCTGTTATGTGGTTATTGATGTTTTCTTTCAGAAGTTAAATAATTTGCTATGTCAAGTTGGCGGTTCAATAATTTCAAATATTTGAGTGATTGTTGTGTTGACAGATGGTAGGCAAGGTTGGCCTGATTTTGCTCCTTATGATGCCATTCATGTTGGAGCAGCGGCACCAGAAATTCCCCAACCACTTATTGACCAGTTGAAGCAGGGTGGTAGAATGGTTATTCCTGTTGGAAACATATTTCAAGATTTAAAGGTCGTGGATAAGAACTCTGATGGTTCTATCAGTATACGGACTGAGACTTCTGTTCGGTATGTGCCTCTCACTAGCAGAGAAGCTCAGTTGCGTGGTTAGTGAAAATGAATATCTGGAAGGCTTTGGTTGTCTGTACCACGTGCTGTAAGAATTTGTATATTTGAAGCTGCTGTTCTTTTCTGGCCCTAAAACAAATGATTCATGTTGATAATTCAGAACAGTAGTAATAATTACACCATAAACATTCTCGTTCTTTGTCTGAAATCTGAATCTATTTTCTGCTTTATTTAATACTATATAAAACACTATTTTCTATGTAAGTGGTTGAGTCGAAAACTTGAACAATTGTCTTGTATTATGCACTTTTTGAGTAAAAGTTTTTGAACAATTGACAGCATACAAAGTTTTTATAATGTCTTCCAATCACAAACTGTTATACATGGTAAGTTTGTTGTATCTTAAAAGTTATTACCACAATATTTCTGATGGCTTGGGATAGAATTTAAACTCTTAACTTATTGTGTTCATGTACCAACATAGGTTAAAATCATATTTATTATTCATATTCACACTTTTGCTGCGAAATCGGTCGAGTTAGAATGTTAACTTATCAATTGAGTAGATGTTAAATGTTTCTTAGTAGAAAAGACTAAGATGCTTTTTGTGATTGTTAAAATTGGTAGGAATGTGGGTGTTTAATTTTTATGTCGTGTCGTGTGGACGTTTTGTAATGACACCTTGTGTTATTTTTTACGCACTAATAATATTAAGTTTGCTTATAAAATGTCTAGACTTTAATTATGAAGTAATATATTAATTAGTTGCAAATTATACATATTACTAGTTAATTTAACTATTGAAGATAGCAATTATTTATCAGTTTAGTCGTTGATGTGAGTGTTAATTAATTTGATCATTAATTTTGGTCATTATCATTTGAAACTAAATTGATCAAGGATCTATTTTAACAATTTTCTTCATGAATACTTCAATAAAAGAGAAAAAGAAAAAAAAGTGCATCTTCCTATTATCCATAAATTAAAAACAAAAATTTGGTTTATACCTAAATGAATTTTAATTTATAAAAAAACTAATTTTATTTTTCTTCGTCTTTTTCTTGTCTAGAAATATTAGTAAATAAGTTTGTTCAAACTATCCAAACTTAAAACTAATTTAATTCAAGGGTTAAAAATGATATGGTAGTTTTGAGTTTTTTGTTTTTTTTTTTAATTTTAAAGTGGAACAAATTAATTGACATGTTTTGATTTTAAGGACCATAGGCACTTTTTGATGGTTTTTATAAAATCTTTTATTTTTATGTTTCCTTTTTTTTTTTAAAAAAAAAGAAGAAGCATGCACAGACATCGCAATGTTGTCTTGTCAGACATCAGAATATTTTTGGCACTTAAGGCTCTATCAGTCAACCGTACTTATCTTGTAATTTTAAAGATAAAATCATTGTACTAGCATAAATTCTCACGTGACTTTCGTGAAAAATATGCACGTGTCTAGAATTTCTGATCCAAATTTTGTACTAACGATCTTCTAATGAAAACTAATTGTAGGTCTCGGTACTCTAAACATTTCACAATAATTTTTATTACTTTCTATAGCAGTGGTACTTACAAATTAGACTAATAGATTTTAAGCACGTATTTAATCACTTCCAGTATTGATTATCATTACGAAATATACATTCAAGACAAATATTTTTAGGTCAACTATGCACAAGTTCGAAAGAGAGTCTATCAACAAGGCAAACCAGATCCTCTCCGACCAATTTTATTGAGTACAGTCAACATTAAGCTAAATTTATAACCATTGGTTAGTTATTATGCTGTAAAGGCAGGACAAGAACCTGATCCTTCAAATATGAGAATTCCCTATGCAAAGAAAATGAGATGCCGATTTATCTGTGCTTGTAGTTTCTTTTACACTAAAAAGTGTAACCGTTCGAATAAGAAATCTAACAGATGACATGACAAAAACATCACGCCTCTTAAGCTTTGGCATCTATATGTCATGAAGTCAGTCTTAAATATGCTCGCGTCAATTCTATTTACCAGAAGATTTAAACAAAGGGAACTATCCATATTTTCAAGCATCAATAGCAAACAAAATGGTTGAGAAAAGAAAAAGAAGAGTTTTTCCAAAATCCCTAGAGTTGGAATTGTAACTTTTAATCATTTTCACCTGGACATCGAATTAATAATATTAAGATGCAAATTCAATCTGAAACCAGCTGCCAAAGAAGGTAAAAATTGACACTGTATACTAAACCATTGAAAGGGAACTCAATCAGTCGGACATGGAAGATTACTCTCAAGTTACCACTCAAAAGGAGCTGCGTCTAGGCTTTTCCTCTGCAACATTCACTCTGATTGGTCTCCCATCCAACTCCTGCAATAATATCAGAACCACCATATCAGAATTTTACTCCCAAGAATGAAACACACAAGTAGTCCTTGTAATGTTATCACCAATGATCAAGTAACAAAGTACTTGATTATTACCTGACCATCAAGAGCAGCAATTGCATCATTCACATCAGCCTCACTGGACATTTTGACAAAGCCAAAACCACGTGATCGACCACTCTCTCTGTCATAGACCACCCGGGCCTCCTCAACCTTACCATGTTCACTAAAAATTTGCTCCAGCCGAGCCTTGTCAACATCCCATGGCAAGTTCCCAACGTAGATTGTTGAAGTAGAATTATTAAAGGTTCGTGGTGGGCGAGATGAGCGGTCAGGCTGTGTCCCTTTTGGAGCGGCCTTATTAACAGTCAACACTCTTCCATTTAGTTCCTGTCACAGAAAAGATGGATAAGATTCAAAACAACTCAAGAAACCACAGGAAAAATAATTAAAGAAAATCAATAGGCATGCTTATTCCAGCAAATGACATGTCACCCAAAAGACATTTCAACTAGGGAAAACTGCTAAGTCTCGAAACCCATTTGTATGTGCAGAAAAGTGTCCATCTTCATACAAAATCTAATCAGAACAAAATTAAAATATAAAATTCAGTTTTATTTCTTTCAGTAAAAGTAACAGTCTATGACTACAGACAATGGTATTTCAAATATACTTGCATGGATGTCCCAATTTTACGATGTACGTAGACAGACACTGAAGTAAGAATATATTCAGATGACATAGAGTAAAATCTATCGATTACAAACTTAGGTCTAAACATTTGTACCAATTCCTTGCCACAATCTAAATCTCGAAGACATTTATTATAATGAGAGCAAAGCACCATTAGAACAAGGCCAAACCTCATAGTATCTTAGGTTAACTACTTTGAAGATAATCAAAGAGGAGCAACTGTACTAATAATACTTTCCCATTCTTATCTACACAAGTCTATCATCATAGTTTCTCACATTCACCCCGAATTTTATTTCAGTTGGGGACAATAAAGGGGGAAGGAGCGAGATATTTTTGGTCAACTAGCATACAATTCAAGATCCATAATTTGCCAACCCTGGACACATTTATTTACACTTTTACACTGGGATCTTAACATTGAGAATTAGAGTAGTGTCAACATGTCACACTAGAATAGAGTGGTCTCCATTGTTTGGATTGTTTAAAATTAGATGGAATGAAGTATAACACGATGACATACACACATCCCATCCCATTCTATCCAATGCCACTCTTTCTTCCCCTTCAATTTATTTTTGGTGAACCTAGATTATTTTCGGGCCAAGAGTCAGAAAACAATTCCTCAAAGCACCGAGACAAAAATCTCTGACATGGGTCAAGGAATCAAACTTCTGAGTACATAATTGGGCGTGACAATCAGGGAATATACCACACCATGATGATTCCAATCTTTTTACTGTTCCATCACAAAATTATCCAAACTATAGAATAATAACTTTGTTCCATTCCATAATTCTACACACTCACCCCTAAACATCCAAATCCAAACACAGTTTTCCACTTGAACATTGGACCATAATTACAACCCTTCTTACTCAAAAACAAAATATAAACCAACACAACAACTTACATAACCACTGAACATCTCGACAGCCTTCTCAACCTCTTCAAGCGTACTCATGGAGACAAATCCAAAACCACGACTCCGGTCAGTAACCCTATTATAAATGACCTGAAACCACCGCCAACCACATTGAAATCAAACACATGAAACCTCAAATCAGACAAAACATCAACATAGACAAAGACCCACTCACCTCAGCAACCTCAACGGTGCCAGCCTCCTTAAAAAGCGACGCCAATTGCTCGCTATCGACATCATAAGGCAAGTTCCCAACAAAGATCTTAACTTCCTCCTGTGGTTGAGCAAAACCCCCTCCGGTCTCTTCCTCCACGCCGTCATCGCCAGTTTCTTCAGTTCCCCACGCGGTGTCGGCTTCGTTCTCCCATACGGCGTTTTCTTCCTCATCTTGGGCCCAATCCGATGTCTGGGCGACGAATGTGAGGAGAGACGGGAAGCGGGTGGTGTTGGTGGTGAGGGGAAAGGGCGAAGAATAGGAAGATGGAAGGTGTAGGTTGAGGCGCTTAGAGGGAATTGAGAAAGAAAGGGTTTTGTTGTTAGTGGCGCGAAAGAGAGAAGGGAGAGAGAGAATGCAGGATTCCGCCATTGTGAGGGAGTTTGTTGTAAGAGAGGAAGGCAGAGACATGGATAGAGTTTATGACATTACAGAAGGACAGAGGCGCAACACGGAGAGATTGGGAATAGAGGATAAGGGGTATAATTGAACATAAGAAGTGGAGGGTTTTGATGGCACGTAGGTAGTAGAACCAAAAATAACCCAGATTTTATTTTTTCTGTCTAGTGGAGAAATAACTTGTAAATATTACATTGGTCCCTTAGATATTATATTGTCCTGGTTACTGAGTAGCTGAATAAAAAATAGAAAAATTTCATGCAAATGAATCTTGAATTTTAGAACTACACGTTAGTCGTCTTTTAATTAATGAGACACCCTTGATTTACTCATAAAAAGAGAGTTTCTTTTTTAATTATTTTAAAATACGAAGTCATTGATTTTATTGAATCAGCGATTAGAGATAAAGGGAAAGACTGATCCTGTACGAGAGAATTATTATAAAAGAAGAAATTTTACTTGAATATATTTGTTTTGTGGAAGAAAAAAATATCGAGTTGAAATATATTTTGTTTGTGATGTGAAGATATATGTAACTTTTTTTTATTTTGTAGAAATTGTGTCTTATTTATTGGTGAAACTTATTTATTTTTTAATTGATGAATACTTTACTTTGTTTAAACCTTAAATTTATATATTTTTTATTTTAAATATATTCGCTGGTAGATTTTGTTTGTTGAATGTTGTTGTTGATAATTGTTTCTAAGTGATATTATTTATAAATTGTTCATTTATTTTTATCTTGTTATTTTATATAATGTATGTTGTGTGAGTTTGATTAAGAGAATAAGTACAGATTAATTAAAGGTGTACTCTAATTTATGTTATTTATAAAATGATTTTTGAAATTAGTTTTTTTATTGTACTACAAGGCTCGTCAAGACCAATATTAGTCAATACAATGAGAGTAGGTTTGTATGTGAGAAAAATTGGGTGAGGATTTAATTAATACCTGATTAGTAAAAGACTTGGTTGCTTGTTGTAAAAAGTATAGGCATGCGGAATGACAAGGAAGATGTGAATGATAAATTGCACCTTATTGTGGATGATATTGATATTATTGTGTTCTTGAATAACATTCCAACTAATTTAAGAAAATATATTGATATTTACTTATGATGAACTTGTTGATATTGAGTGTCACTTACCAACTATATTAGAAACAGACGGTGACAAAGGATAATATGGTGCAAAACCTATTTTAAAATAATACGACTAACAAGAAGAAATTATTGCAAAACAATATGTTGAAAAACATGTAGTGGAACCTATTAAGGAACAAGATATATATCGAACAAGAAAAAATGTTGCAAAACCTAATCAAGCATATTTTGTAAAATTTGTTCAAGCACTATGCTCAAGAGGTCCTGAAGGAGTGAATGGTGATGAAGGAACACATTGATGGCTAATACTCAAATTCTTATGAGTATGTTGTAAATAGTTTGTACAAGTTACCACCTATGGGTTATGAAGAAGACATTATTAATTATGACCTTGATAGTGACTCTAATTTTGAGACAAAAAAGAAGTATGGTTTTGAAACATTAAGGAAACTTAAAAATTTTAATGATCAGTAAATTAATAAGGTCTATTGTTGGATTTAGTCATGGTTCAAAATTTGGAGAAATTCAATTAGAAGTTGGCACAAAGTTCCTAAACTTAGCTGAATTAAAAAAGGATACTTTTATATTGCACAATTAATTAAGAAGGTATTAAGGAGGGGGAAGGAATAGGAAAATCAAATTCATAAAGAATGACTTGGTCAATAAAGGATGAATAGTTGTGCTTTAAGGAGGATAATTTATTACTAATATAGGTTATCATATACATTTCTTATTTCAATTCACCCTTACTTGCAACCCCAAGTAGGAGTTGAATATCCTACAATTGAGAATTTTAGCACAGGCTTTGTGGTACTTAAGTCCATCCTCAATATTCTAAATTTTGAAAAACTTGACTTTAAGGTCAAATACTAAGTCAAAACATTTAATTATGCTTTTTCAAACCTCCACATTACCTTTTATTGGGCTATCTAAAAAATATGGTGTCATCTGCATATTGTAATATTATTACTTCCTCTTTGTTTTTGCCATATTTAAATCCACTATATATTAGATCTTTTTACTTCCCTAATTAAATCATCCTCCCCCATAACACTAAACAAGAAAGGCGTTAAGGGGTTGTATTACCTTAAATCCCTTATTGTCTTGAACTCCTTTATAGGACAACAATAGATTAAAGTATTTATTGTATTTGAGGCTAAACACTCGCATATCCATGTCATTCATTTCTCCAAGAAACCTAACCTTCTTATATGTAAAAGAGAAAATTCTAACTAACTGAGTCATAATCATTTTCATAGTCTACTTTAAATATCATACGTCTTTTTTTTTTCTCTCTTTCTATTATATCCACTATCTCATTAGTTATAAGTACATTGTGTAAAATGTTCATGTCTCCTAAGAATGCAATCTATGTTCCATCTATCAACCCATTCATTATCTTTCCCAGTCTATTTGTTAAAACCCCATTCATTACGTTTCTCAGTCTATTTGTTAAAACTTTAGCTATCACTTTAAACATATGCTTCACTAGAGGTTTAAATTCACCTAATCCTAGTGGATTATTACATTTTGGAATAAGGTAATAAAAGATGAATTTCCCTCTCAGAAATTTCCCCTCCCTTTGAAATTCGTTTAGAAATCTTATGAAATTTATTTTCATCACTTTCTAGTATTCTTTTATAAATTTAAAGTTAATTCCATCCAGCCTAAGACTTCTGTAACCATCATTCTCTTAAACAATGTCTTTTATTTTTTTGTTCTTCAAATTTAGAGTACAACGTATGATGAAAACCATCTAGCTATCAAAACCTATGGCAAAGAGGATAGAAGAAGATTTTACTAATTTGAATAGTTGAATATTATGAATCTCTTATTTATTTATTTTCGTCTTATAAAAATTGTATCAATATACATATTTATTTGTAGTTTTAGGTTTTTGTAAAGACATAAGTGGACTTCAAATTGAGCTTTTATTTGGGTTAGGAGTAGGACGTCCAAGATCATGAAGAAGGATACATCACATACAGCTAAAGAAAGGAAGTCTCACATCACTTGAAACAAGTCAATTTTAGATTATTTTAGGCACTACTTGATTTGTAGCAAAAATTTACATCACTATTTCAGAAATCTGTCACTAATTGCTTATTTGTTTTGTAGTCTCACACTTATTTGTCTAAGCTTTCAAAGACGGTTAGACCATCTATATATAGAACTCATTGTCCTATCTACAAATTACTTTTGAATTGAATGAAGTTTGAATAACTTTAAAACATTTTCTTATTCTTTAAAAGTCATTAAAGAAGTAATTTATCTTATTTTTTCTAAAGAATCTTTTTTAAGAGAGGATCCAGATTTAGTTTCCTTATAAACTTAGGAAGTTTAAAAATTTTCATTCTCTCTTTAAAGTTTCTACTACAAGGATGGAAGAATGACTCCATCAACATAATAGTTGCTTTCGTTGTTATTTGCTTGGAATAAACTATATCCAAAATAAACATATCTTGTATACTTTGTAAAACAACCTATCATCTTAGAAATTCCCCTTCTCCCCCTTTATCTGATATGGTTCATTTGTATCCAATTATATATTTTTCTCATTCTTTTGCTGTTGAATACAAAGTATATTTCTATTGTTGAACCAATTCTCTAATGAATTTCTCTCTCACTCTTTCAGTGACCCAAATCATCTATGGTTGTATGACATCATTCCCCCTAAAGGTTTTTTTTTCTTACTCTTATTTGTTTCTTTGTTCCATTTCATGAAATTCTTTCCCAATCACCCCTTATACCCTTCCCATATCCTATAATAGGGGTTGAAAGGAACACGTATGGACATGTTACACAAGACTATACTTATAGAATTGAGTTAAAAAGAAAGTCAATTAATCTAATATAAACCAATCTATTTATAATCAATTGTTTGACAATAAAATTACAAAAAATCAATGAAACTTATTTAGCTTTAATTAATTAAATAACAAGTTTAATCCAAGTCGCTCAATGAATACTCTTTAAAATATGTCAAGTAAATTATTATGAGTATCCTGCTTTGCAAACTAAATTTGTCTGTTTCATATTATCTTAAGAAAACAAGACTTTTATGGATTTTAAGGAAAACTGTACGGGTTTGCTTCTATCTCTTTCTCAATTCAAAAATATGAAAGATGAATTGAACATTCATTATTTAAAAAAATGTTTGTAACCTTTTAATACTAAAGAAATACAGAGATGTTTTTGTTTCAATTAAGAGTAATATTTTTTTTTTTTTTACTTTCGAATTTGTATATTCGGTATGTGTCAATCTTTAAAATACTTAGAGCTATAAGTAATATGGCAATAGGCAAATGGACAATTTATATTACTTTTCACCATAAAAATTAAGGAATTTATTTAAAAAAAGCAAAAAAGAGTTATAAATTAAGAATGATAAGTGATAAGAAATAAAAACACCTTTTTAAGAAACATCGTATTATCCTTTTGTTAAACTAGAAAAATAATAACTGAGATATAGTAGAATATCAATTTTTTTCACTCTCTCTCTTCCTATCCTTATCACCAGGTCCACAATAACATCACTCTTATGAAAAAAAAAATATTAAAAATATGAATGGTCAAAAAAATATATTATACGACTGCATATTTATTTTAATTTTTACGTATGGAGATATATAAAAGACAATAAGAAGTGATAGAAAATGCATACATAATAAGGATATTTTTGTTAGTTGAATAATTAAGTTTAGTCATAATATTAATCTGTTAATTGTACCTGGTGGTGGTTAAAGTGTGTAAAGATTTTCCTAAAAAAAATATAAAGGTATGTAAAAGATTTTTTGTAGCTTTTTGTGAACTAAATAAGGAAATAAATGATAAGTGGGAGTAAGGAGAGAGGTATGAGGATGTATGTAGTAAGATAATGAATGGTGACTATGAAGAAGTATTGGAGAAGTTATGGAAAATAAAGAGTTCATTCTCTTTTTAGATGTGTGGTTGGAGAATTCTTCATAATAAATAATCAATTAGAGATAGGCTCCTTAGTGCTAAAAGTATAAGCCATTATTTTCATGTACAATATCACTGAGTATGAAAATGTGTGATAATTAGTTTAATGTGAATTTTGTGCATCATAACTCAACAGAGGTATCCCGACACAACTTTCAACCTAAAATCTTAAAATATTAAGTTTATGGGTTCTTTTTCTTCTCGTTTTCACTTAATGTGAGAATTAAATTCATACTTGGATAACCAATACTATGTTGGACAAGTATTTTCATTGTTATAACTTTTTAGAAATAAAAAAAACACTTATATAGTCCCTATATGTGTAGATTTGTGCTATTTAGGATCTAAAGGTTGTAGCTGACCATGTCTTTTGAATAAAAATTAGGACAGATTGTACTTTATGAAGATAAGGTTAGGACTTCTTTTGGATAAGGTCAATTTAATAGTCCATAATCATTGATTGTGGTACTCTCTTGTTAATTTTTTTTAAGACTTGAACCTTTTTTTTTTGACATAAATTGGGGTAACTTAATTACCCCTTCCAATTTATATTCTTTATTATTGATTAAAAAATTTGTTATGATTATTATTAATAATAATATTATTAATATTATTATTAATGTAATATTATTATTACTAATGTTATTATTATTATCAATAAAATATTATTATTGTTAATAATAATAATAATCACAATAAAAATATTAATAATCATATTATAAGAACAAAGTTATCTAATGATAAGATAAGTTATGTAATTGTAGATTTAGATTTGATTTACACTCAAAATATATTTTCAATAATGTTTTAAAAATCATTTTTTATGTAATTTTAATTGTTTTTAGTGTTTATGTTTCTGAAAAAGAAAAAATTGTTTCAACTCAACATTCAAGGAAAATATATAAAACAATAATTTTTTAGAATCTTCATAAAAGAATGTTATAACCTAATCTAACAAATTCTTTATCAATTTACAGGCTCAATCATTTTAATATTTATGGTCTCAATTATTAATGCTGAAGTCACCTCAGAGTGCTATGTTATCTCATCTTCATCATATTCATTCCTAATATTTTTTCAGGCACTCTTTAATCTAATAAGCTAAATAAAAGTAGTTTTAATGTGAAGATATGATTATCTAAAAGGAAAGGATATACATATTTCATAAAACAGGTGTTATCATTTAATCTTAAATTAATGATAAACTAACTATACTTAATAATTACCTTAAACAATATTAAAATGAATTGTTATTAAAAAAAAAGGTGTCAAATTATTTTATATTGATAATATATGTTCACTCAACCATTTATAAAAATAAAAATAAACAAATCTTAATATATTTTATGGCACTTGTTAACCGTTATGCATCAAAAGGTACATAAATCAGCATTATTGATTATACTTACCCATTCAGTAATCATATTAGTGTGTAATATTTTTACTTTTTTTCTAAATAATTAAAAGAAATATTATTTATTTGAATTAAAAAAATAAGATAAATTTGTTAATTCTGTTAATAAATGCATTGATCGAGTTATAATATAAATACTAAACAGCGTCCAAATATACATTATATCAAAAGAATTGAACTAAACTCTAGCAAGACTCTAAAAGGCAAAAGTTATTAAAAGTTAATACACCAAATTTAAACAAATATAGAAAAGTTCAGCTAGTCATGTATCATGCAGTTTTTATTACTAAAAAATGACATCAAGGATTTATGTATATCTTACAACTAATACAGTAATAGATGAAAAAATAAATATGACTTGTAAAATTTAATTGCTAAAGGATTATGGGAACAACTGACATGACAATTATAAAGATATTAATGATAACTAGTCAAGCTTTTATAGAAAAAAGGTAATTATAATAAAACTAAAAGATAATCCACTTGTATTAATTGTATATATGATTAATAAAAGAACTTCCTTTTTTAACTAACGTGTTTCCCTTACAATTCATAAAAAAAAAAAAGTGTGTTCGTCGGTTTGCTCATAGAATGGTCATATTTATAAAAATTATTTCATTCCACTTCTACAAATTTTAATACCCTACTTGTAATATTTTAAGGAGCAAAATCTTGGTTTCTTTTCAGTGATCTAGCATTCGCCATGGATGTAGAAGGAAGAGCCACTCTGAACATAGAAGAAGGTCAAGAAAAGGGTACCCAAAACGATGATTATGCCCTCGCTACTGCTCATACTATTGACCGCGGTAATGCACTGCATATATACTGAATTCACCCACTCTTTTGTGTGTTTTTTTTTTTTTTAATTTAACGATGGAATTGGTTACGGGATGCAGATTCGTGGGAACAAGTGGGGTTGCTGCTGGTGAATGCCGTCAACACTGGATGGATATTGAGTTTTTCCAATCTGATAATGTGGCCACTGGGTTGGACATGGGGTATCATATGCCTTCTTCTTGTGGGTCTCTACACTGCCTATGCAAACTGGCTCTTGGCAGCATTTCATTTCGTTGATAATCGCAGATTCATTAGATACAGAGACCTTATGGGATACGTTTACGGTAATTTTCTCATATTCTTTGCATCATGTATTACACATTTTAACTCAGCTATTCTTACTCTGTCAAGGCAAGACTATGTACCACATAACCTGGGTTTTCCAGTTTTTGACCCTTCTTCTTGGAGATATGGGTTTCATCCTCCTTGGAGGCAAGGCACTTAAGGTACTTTTATTTATAACAGACAAATAATTTACCATCACCAAGGATAAAATTGTTTACTTTTAGTCCTAGTAAAATGTCTTTTTTAGTTTTAGGTTTTGTTAGTTTGTTCGGTTTCTAATAAAAGCTGCCCTTATGGTATCTAGATATTTTTTTGTCAAATATTTTTCAAGAAACTAATTCAAAATATAAAATTAAATAAAATATTGCTATTCTCTTCAGGAAATCAACTCGGAATTTAGCGATTCTCCCTTGAGGCTCCAATACTACATAGTGATAACAGGAGCAGCTTACTTCTTTTATTCCTTCTTCATCCCAACAATTTCGGCCATGAAAAATTGGTTGGGAGTTTCTGCTGTCCTCACCTTCACATATATAATATTTCTTCTCGTTGTTTTAGTCAAAGATGGTATGCTAACTAAGCATCACACTTTCGCATTTAAAATGTATTGTTCTGCTCAATAACCATAATGTTAAATTGTGCTCGCCCCACCAATATTGTTGGTTGGTAGGGAAATCAAATTCGAACAGGGATTTCGATATCAGTGGCAATGAAGAGAGCAAGGTGTTTAATTCCTTTGGTGCCATTTCTGCTATCATTGTCTCCAGCAGCGGTGGCATGCTCCCAGAGATACAGGTCATATTTCTAGAAATTCAACCTAATCATTTATTACCATTTCAACCCAAAATATGATTCCCTATTTTTTATATATCTTTTAAGATATATTTAACAATTAAGAAATGTATTAAGTTTTCTTTGCTCGATATATGTTTTGCACTTTTCGCCTGATGTGAATAAAAAAATGAATAAAAATAAACAAAAGATTATTTAATAAAAATATTTTTCTAATTTTTTATATTTTGATTAAAAGTAAAGAACTAGGTATATCTTATGAAATATTTAGAATGGTTTACGGCTAGTTTTACGGCTTGCAAATTGTTAGGAATTCACGCGTAAACTTATATTATGTTTACACACATCTCTATTAATATGTGATCTTTCTCTAACAAACATATATATCACTGATAGTTTGACACTGCTTTCAAGTTACTTTCATCTAACACTCTGATATGGCATGGCAAAAATATTTCTGTTGGTTTTCATTTTCATTTTTTGCTGGATTTTTCCTTTTGCTCAACTCCTCTTCGGGTTCTTGTGTGCATTGTTCACATTCTTCTTTCTTTCTATTCTTCTTTTTATGATGTTAAAAATCTCTTGTGTTTGGTGTGTATTCTTCTTCATGTGTGCTATTAAACAAGGTAAGACTGTAAGTTAAAAAGAACATATTTCTTGATGTGAACTTCATGAAGCTTCTTCATGAAATTCTTTTAAAATATATAACACTCATATGAGGTGGTTTCCTGTTTTGGTCTATGGTTTGTTGAGAAGGACTTTAGGATTCCTGTAACAAATATGAAAAGTGTGAATCTCATGTGTTCATGTTTGTTCTCATTTTGAACAAATATAGTTCTAACATTGTGTAAAGAAATTTGTCTTTCTATTTGAGATCGAACAAGGTCAAAGTAAAAGTACTTCTAAAAAACTATGAAGCTCTTTTAAAATGTATGATAGCCACGTCGAGGTGGTTTTCTTTGTTTTGATATGTGGTTTTTTAAGAATAACTTTTGAACTTATGTAACAAATATGGAAAGTAGTAACCTCATGTGTGTTCATGTTTGCTCTTATCTTAACAAACACAATCATAATGTTATGTAAAGGAGTTTGTTCTTCCATTTGTGATCCAGCAAGGTCAAAGTAAAAGTACTTTTAGAAAATTATGAAACTTTTTTAAAATATATGACACCCACGTATAAGTAGTTTCCTTTGTTTTGGTATGTGGTTTGTTAATAAGGACTTTTGAATTCATGTAACAAATACAAAAAGTAAGAACTTCATATGTTCATGTTTGCTCTCATTTTAAACAAATACAGTTCTAATGTTGTGTAAAGAAGTTCGTCCTTCCATTTGAGATCCAACAAGGTCAAAGTTGAAGTACTTCTAGAAAAATATGAATTGTCGTGGTGGTTTCCTTTGTTTCAGTATGTTGTTTGCTGAGAAAAATTTTTAAACTCATGTAACAAATACAAAAAGTAAGAACCTCATATATTTATGTTTGCTCTCATTTTGAACAAATACAGTTATAATGTTATGTAAATAAGCACGTCCTTCCATTTGTGATCTGACAAAGTGAAAGTGTAAGTACTTCCAAAAAATTATGAAGCTATTTTAAAATATATGACACTCATGTCCAAGTGATTTCCTTTGTTCTGGTAGGTGGTTTGCTGAGAAAAAATTTTAAATTCATATAACAAATATGGTAAGTAGGAAGTTCGTGCGTTCATGTTGCTCCCATTTTGAAAAAAAATACAGCTATAATATTGTGTAAAGGAGACTGTTATTTCATTTGTGATCTAACAAGATTAAAGTACAATTACTGTCAGAAAATTATGAAGCTCTTTTAAAATGTATGATAGTCACGTCCAGATGGTTTTTTCTGTTTTGATATGTGATTTATCGATAAGTACTTTTGAACTCATCTAACAGATGTGGAAAGTAGAAATTTCGTTCGCTCTCATTTTGAAAACATACAGTTATAATGTTATGTAGAAAAGCATATCCTTCCATTTGTGATAATACTTCCTAGAAATTATGAAGCTCTTTCAAAATGTATGACACCTAAGTTTAGATAGTTTCCTTTGTTTTTGTATGTGATTTGTTGATAAAGACTTTTGAACTCATGTAACAAATATGGTAAGTAGAAACTTCATTCGTTTATGTTTACTTTTATTTTAAAAAAATAGTTCTAATATTGTGTAAAGAAATATGTTCTTCTATTTGTGATCCAACAAAGTGAAAATAAAAGTACTTTTAAAAGATTATAAAATTCTTTTAAAATATATGATAATTATGTCTAGGTGTCTTCTTCATTGGATTGCTGAAAAAAACTTTTATAATGAGGTAATGAAAGTGGAAACCTCATATGTTCATTAATGTTGTAATCATTTGATGGTTATTTTTCACATTTGTTTATTTGTAACAAAAACTTCTTAGTTGTTAGAAGTGAAAAGTTTGTGTATAAAAACATTATCCGACTCATCTAAATTAAATGAATCTCATACCTTGTTAATTTTATTTTTTTTTTCCACGTCCTATTGTCGCATGGGATAACTTAAAAAGCAATGTAAAAATATCATTTCTCTATATTATACTACTAGTTTTGACTATAATAAGTAAATAAGATTTAGGTTTCGTAAGAAGATCAATTAGATTTAGTAATAAAACAAGCAACAAACTTATGAGCAATTATTTAAAAGTAATAATTATTTTTTAAAGTACCATAAATACTTTTGTCTTTATTGTCTTAATCCAGCTAATAAAAAAATAGGGTTTGGTATTTGTATGTCCACATTATGAATTAATAGTTTGGTATTTGTATGCAGTCCACTTTACGTAGGCCAGCAGTGAAGAATATGAGGAAGGCCCTGTGTTTACAATATACAGTGGGAGTTGTGTTCTATTATGGTGTTATCGTAATAGGATACTGGGCTTATGGATCAGCGGTGTCAGAATACCTTCCTGAAAACCTAAGTGGTCCCAGATGGATTAATGTTCTCATCAATGCCATCGTCTTTTTGCAGTCCATAGTCTGCCAACATGTGCGTAACATATTTTACCATAGATGGTTAGATGGTTAATTGAGTTTGAGTTCGTTAAGAAAAATAAAATACAAATTGTATTTTAAAAAATGCAGATGTGTGTGGTACCAATTCTGGAGGCGATGGACACAAAGTTCCTAGAAATTGACATGGCCGTGCATTCAGGGAAGAACTTAAAGCGCTTACTTCTCCTGCGTGCGTTTTTCTTTGCTGGGAACAGCTTCGTTGCTGCAGCATTTCCTTTTATGGGTGACTTTGTAAACTTTATGGGCTCATTTTCTCTCATTCCTCTGACCTTCATGTTCCCCAGCATGCTCTTCATCAAGGTTATCTTATAGTTACACGCACAATGCACAAAACCAAGCTTTAGCTAGCCAACTAGAGTTAGTCAAACTTGGACATATATTATTATTATTAATAATAATTTTGGTTGAATTTTAGGTGAAGGGACGAACAGCTAGCATAGAGAAGAAGGCGTGGCACTGGTTCAACATTGTTTTTTCATTTCTGCTCACAATAGCAACCACGATTTCAGCCGTTCGGTTGATAGTTGACAACATCCAAAAGTACCATTTCTTTGCAGATGCATGATGGCTAGTCTCAATCTGACTTATGCCTCCATTTCAGTTAAGTCTGCATAAAATAAATATAAATATCAGTGAGATTCAATAGTTAAAAGAGAGAGAGAGAGAGAGAGAAAATGAGTTAAATAATTATATCATTTTCCGACCAACGCCGATTTTCTCACTTGTAGGATGTGTAATATACTCAATGATTCAATAGAGCAATGGAACACTTCCTTAATCTTTTGCTTTGAACAATGTACAAGAAATATGGTAAATGAAAATACCAGAGCGGAATATATACGAAAACGTGGTAAAAGAATCTGAGTTGTTTGATGTTTTAAAAAAATAGAATGAAATAATATTTTAAGATTGTTTGAATAAGATTAATAACATTTAGGTCTATGTATTATATAATAGCCAGTGTCCTTCTATTAAATAATGCAGTTAGTACATGTCTGAAGTTTTCCGTTAACTGATTAGATGACAAAGATTCTCTGTCATAATAGGAATGTTATTTTAGAATTTTTTTATTATTTTAATCATAATTGAATATCCATACTTGCACTGGTAGATTCCATAGCTTATTCCACTTTTTCGAATTGCCCGTTATAATCATATAATACTACCCTTTATCTCAACCCCTCCACCTCTAACTCAAACATCTTTCTTATCTTTTATTATTTATGTCTATCCACTTATCTCTCAACTCATTGCTCATAAAAGAAAATTACTATTAATATATATATATATATATATATATATATATATATATATATATATATATATATATATATATATTATACTATATTTAATGGTATTAATTTTAATTCAGTGCTTTGCCCTAAAAATATATAGAAAATTTTATTAATTCTTAATTAAGATTGAGATTTATTTTAATTGAATCCAGTTACCCAAGAATATAAACAATCGGTGCAGCAAATAATATGAAAAAGAATGATAATACTCATGCTTCTTTTATAATTTTTATGATAGTCTCATAATTTTTCTGTCACCTTGAATTACAGATAATATTAAATATATTAACATACTACTTTATAATTAAAATCTTGATTTGCGTATATTGATAGGTATTAGCTACAAATTCATAAGTCATTTACGTCTACATCCATAAGTCCATGGACCAAATCCATAGATCATTACAACTCATAGATTTCAATAAATTTCTAATATTCAAATGTGAAATAAAATAAATTGTACTAAATTATGACAAATAATAATAAAAATAGACACTTAATTTGAAAAATTATATATTATGTAAATATAATAAAAGAAATTTGAACATATTCTGAATAAAGATTAGAGTTCTTAGGATCACGCTAGTCACAAGAAGATTAGAGACACCTTTTTTCACTAGGGTTAAAATAGTGAATGTTTTGAATTTAGGGTTATAACGACTTCTTTGATAAGTAGGTTCAATCTTCTGGCTCAACAATGGTCTCTATAATGTCTCATATAACGTTTGAAAAATTTACAAAATTCATTAACATGTTTAATAAATTTGATTTTTAATTATTATTTTATTCCAATTCACATGTAACCGAAAAGTCATCCAAACCCTGCGCAAACCGCGACCTCGCCCAGCGGCACTACGAGAAGCTGGCGCTCCTCCTGGACCCGACGAGCCCTGACAGGTCCCCCTTTTCCGATGAAACCCTCACCGTGTACCGACCCATCCCGCCGAGCACCACACCGCGACTCTTGCCGCCGTCGACATCCTCCGTCGACGGCCTCCGCAAGTCACCGCTCCTCAACCGGCACCGCCCCTCATAGCCTCTTCGCACGCATTTCCAACCGTAATTTAGCCTTCAAATGAATGAAGCCATTTGGTTCGTAAGCAAAAAGAAAAAGTGCTTGTGATGTTCGCCCTTGGTACAAATTACAGCCCAATAGAGTCAGTCACTATTTACGCCCCGCATTCACTCTCTTGCACCACCACCTATTTATTTATTTTTTTAAAAGAAGAAAGGTTCTGGGCAAGTAGGATTAGTCTTGTAGGTATTGCTAATTGCAATATTCATTTTTCTCTTACATATTTTTTTTAGGTTTGGGCCATTTTGCTATTTTTTATTTTTATTCATATTTATTTTTACTTCATACCCAATTTCATCTAATTTTTCTAATCCCTTTTTATAAGATTTTCTAATCTAATTTTTTTAATAGAATTTAAATATTTATGACTATTCGCGTCATCTTATATCTAAATTTATTATTATTAAAAATATATATTAAAATATATAAAAAAAATATGATAATAATGATTAAATATAAATATTTTTTTACTTTATTTTAAAATAATTCGATTAAATATCCAAATAACTATATGAATCATGCGAAATTTAACTTGAAAAAATTTTGTTTGATAACTAAGCAACTATAAAAAAATTTCATAGTAAATAAGTTTGTCAAAAAGTTATTAAAGTACAGGAGAGTGTCATCACGAGTTGTGGATCAATGCACAAAACTCACGATAAGCAAGGTTTAGACCATTTAGGGCCACAATGACAAAAACAAGATCTTTAAAAGAATGATCAATCAGCGCAAGCTCATCTATGAAGTAAATAGAGCATAAATAATCATATACATTTGAGTCATCTTTGGTAAGGGAGGAATTGCGCTCTTTAAGAGACATAATCCGCATGCGAGACCGATTGACATAAGCCTTGGTTATTATCGACATTGCATAAGTGGAGAAGGTAGCAGAGGACACCATAATTTGTGTCTGAGCACCACAAGTACCGAAGAGAATCAAAAGCACATAATTATTCTTACGCTTCTAGGCAAAAAACAGGATTTTCAATCGTTGTGTCACAAGTTCCAATTATCAATATAGTTTAATGGGTAGTTCCAATTGTCAATATAGTTTAATGGGTAGTTGAGTTGTTAGGACAAGTTCCACAAAAGAAGAAGTATAATAAGTAGTAATGGTCATTAATATGATCCACATTGACTAGTTACACTTGTAGCTCGAATACCATATATAACAAAGATATGTTATTGACATGAATAAGAAAAAGATAACGACCTCACCAATTTTAAAGATTTATTGTGTCTTTAGGTTCATCTAGCAAAGATTCACCGTCCAAACACGAGACTATTGAGCCTTTCATGCGCCTCGGCGAGAGACTTCTTGAGATTAAGCATAAGTGTATTTAATTGATGAATTATAACTTTTTGTTTCAAATGGCGAGCTAAAACAATGTTGACAAAATAGAAAAAAAGAGGGCAAAATTTTTCTTATGTTTATTTAATTAATAAATTAAAAAATAATATACTTTTTCTATGACTAATTTTTTTATGATTGGTAATTTATTATTAAATTAGAAAAAAAAATCAATCACTAATTCATTCACTAATATTAATATTGATTACATATTTTACTCACTAATTTTGTGTGATTTATTCACTAATATTAATATTGATTACATATTTTACTCACTAATTTTGTTGAATATTTATCACTTTTATTTTTCTGGTAGGGATAATATCATAATATATGTGAAATTAAATTAAAACACATTCATATATCTTTATAAAAACAATTGTTTTGAAAATATATGGATAAATTATGTTTTTTGTTGTTCTAAACTGTATTTTTAATATTTAGAACAAACAATTATTTTTCTCTCACGATGACAAAAATCAAGATTTCAGTGTGCAGTAAATGAGTATATCATTTAGAAATATTACCATGAAGTTTTTAAGAATAGAGGAAATATTTTTCATATAATCCTATAGAGTGCGTAAGTAAATAAGTATATCATTTAAAAACACCACCATGAATTTATTTAAGAAGAGACAAAATATCTTGTTCATATAATCCTTTAGTATGCATAGGTAAATGAGTATATCATTTAGAAGCATCATAATGAATTTATTCAAGAAGAGATAAAATAATATTTGGTTCATATAATCCAAACAAGAGTTGGAGAATTTATTACTTGATATGATCCATAGAGATCAATATAACTTTTTACTATGTCTATTTCTTTTTTTTATTGAATTCAAATGTCATAAGTGTGATTGAAAATAACAAGAGAAGGTGACCATTCATCTTCACATGATGAGAAATAATGTTGTTGATAGTGTAAACTAATAGAAGTAAGAACTAAATGTGACACTAATAAGGGTTAATTGCTAGTAAATGTCACATTAGTGGGAGTTAATTGATAATGAAGATTGATAACTACTAAGCGAGAATTAATTAGAAAATTAATGGACATTATTATGTACATGTAATGCAATGAGAAAAATATATTAATTAGAAAAGAAAAATAAGTTTTGTGGAAGCTTTATAAAATTGGTTATACATAATAGAAAATCTAGTAATTTTATTTGATAAAATGCAAAATTTGTGATCTGAACTAAATCATATCATATCAAAGAAATCAATTTGATCCATTTCAAAAATATTATTGGTCTAAAAGAAATCAATTTGATCCATTTCAAAAATATTATTGGTCTAAAATCCTCAAATTCAATAAATACAAGATAGTATCAAGACATCCTCTAAAAAGATTTAAGGTTTACAAATGACACCAACTTAATAAGTTATAAGAAATCTCCTTAACTTCTTACCACCTAATATCTTAACATATGTTATTTAAACCATCCTTAAAGTAAGGATATATTCTTTAAATAACATACTATAATTCACAACCTGGTTAAACCTACCATCTTGATATTTGACTCATATCATCCAATTAAACAATTATATCAATTTGGTATTTGACTCATCTCATCAAATTCATAATAACTAATTTTGCATATGAGAAGAGTTATGATTTTTTTTTTTTAAATTCATAATAACCTAAGTTTAACAATTTTTTTCAATTTACAATATCAATCATTTTAACATTTATGTCTCAATCATTTTAAATATTATAGTATTCAACAAATTTATATAGTCTAACTCATCTATAATTCCGACTATTTTTTCTTACTTAACCAATTGTTTGCTTCTCGAATAATATCAAAAAGAGTTGACAGCATACCGAAACACATAAAAAAAAAAAAAAAAAACTTATAAA